>Ga0123337_10001544_pt1 | contig 29114 bp, 34 predicted proteins | sample frozenSSSSmetaG_FD_89792 | JGI IMG/M metagenome (GOLD analysis project Ga0123337, IMG submission 89792) | Glacier valley bacterial and archeal communities from Borup Fiord, Nunavut, Canada, to study Microbial Dark Matter (Phase II) -... | ecosystem: Environmental > Aquatic > Freshwater > Ice >...
AGGCTCAAAGGCCTGTGTGAATGCATAGAATCTTCCATGCATGCGCATGGAGATTCTCATGAATTCTCCAAACTGAGAATCCCCGGGTGCCTACAGACAGGCACCCACCTCTTTATTCAACAGAACAGACGTGGCATCTCAATTCACTTGTTCCAATACCCGCCGGCTTAAATAGATACCTGGATATTTTAGAATTAAATCACAATCTCGAGCGTGGATGAGTGGTCCATCTTATTCAAATCACGAATCATAAATAAGCGGATTTCGAACAGTTTTGTACGCCTATCTGTGAAGAACATAGCGACGGACACTATTGCTACTTAGACAATTTCCATGCATCCCTGAAAGACACCTTTGCGGCCTTTACCACATCCTTGCCGTCAACCCAGCTGCCATGTAGACCATCAAGCAATTTCAAAGGGAGTTTGATTACAGCAATAGGGCCAGCTTGAATGTCGAGCGCTTCAAAGAGCAACAAATTAGTGCAGTTCTCTAGGAACAGATCGGCAATTATGACGATATAGCCATCATCTGGAGGAGAGCCGTCATATCTCGGAACAAAGCACGGCTCTTGGAAGGTAATTTCGTTACCGTGGAAGTACTTTTGGGTCTCCCCGGTGTCAAAGTTATGGTACAACAAGGTGTTAAAGCCTTGCTCAACGGCTTGAACGCTTGCGAATTTCTCTGGGTCGACATGCAAGGTCCAAACACGTGCATAAGGCTTTCCAAGAAGGCGGTCATCGATGCGGCCGAACTCGTACGTTCCATCGAGAACAACTCTCTCGGGATGAATCATAGCGTCGGTGCTAGCTTTGGGGTCGAAGCGGTAACGGAGGATTGGTGCGCGGGTCTTGGAGCGATCGGTGGTAAACTTTTGTCCCTTGCTATTTGGGAAGAAGGGAAAGTGGAGATCGGTCCACACATTGGCATCTAGCACAATGTTGCCATGTTCGTCCTCGAAGCCGTTGATGGTATGCGAGTAGCATCCACGCGGGGTCTTGAACCATTTCGCATCTTCGGGCTTCGCTCCACGTCGTGGAATGACACCAAGTAGTTGATAATCCAGATTTTCATCCCAGTAGAAATGTTCCCCTCCTTCTTTCATTAGGTCCAAGCTTGCCTTTAGGCCGTTGATGGGAAAGACGACGTAGTTCTTAGTTATCCAGAAATCGTGAATCATACAGGCCCATGGTGCTTGGAACCAGACCTCCTCGGTAATGGACCCATTTTCGTCAACGGTAAAGGAATAGATGTCCGGAGTAGCATCCCCCTTCGCTTCGTAGCTATAGCCAACTAGTTCTCCAGTTTCGGCATCGGCTTTCGGATGAGCTGTGTGGGAAGGAGCTTTGAATGTGCCATTGTAATCGACAAATCCAATAGTCTCGAGAGTTGACGCATCAATTTCATACGGCGGTCCGTCTTCTTTGAGCGTCATAATCTTGCCGGCATGGTAGACGACGTGCGTATTGGATGTAGTCCGGCTGATCACATTGCGGACGCGTGGATCATCTGTGAACTTATTTCGGTACCTGCCAAACAGAGCAGTCCTGGCATTACGCTCAGCGATATATTTTTCCGTGCGAACATAGCGGTTCTTGAAATCAATTGTACCATCCTTAAAATAGAAACAACAGAGGTTGCCATCGCCGTTGATCGGGGCATCATCTTCGTAAAGCGGTGGAAATGCGGTGTCGGGCTGCATGCGGTAGAAGGCACCGTGCAGGTCCTTGGGAAGGTTTCCAATAATCTCAAGGGAGACGACCTCGGCTTCAAAACGTGTATGAGCATGATTCCATGAGCTCATAACATATGTTTTGGGGAATATGGTGCTAGGAACAACGTGAGCCATCTTGGAAAGCCGTGTTGCGTAAGACGGAAATGTGTAGTAGGTAAGGATCGTACGATGAAAGGTGAAAGATTTGCAACAAGTTAGCAAAGTCTGTAGAATGCAGACTGGAGCTCACAACCTTTAAATGCCGGGTCACAACATCCATATCGCCTCTTCAAGGCTAAAGGGCAGTCGAGGTCTCCACAAGACCCCGGAGATGTGATTACCTACCCTGGGTGGGGATCCGTTGCCCGGCTGTTGGTGGGTGGCGTCCAACAGTCGACCCCACCGAACCGCGGTGGTTGAACTTCATGTTCGTAGCAATTTGAATGTTTGAGTCCAGGCCACGCAAATCACCTGATCAGTAAGGTTATTTGCACTTCCTGACCATTCGAAACTTAACGTGTCATGCACTGTGCTATTTGGTGCGTGGATATTAAAAATCTATGTGTTGAGTGAGTGAAGATAAGACTCTTCTTCGACCGGATTTGCGAGTGTTTATGCGGAACGGGAACAAGAGTTCCCGGGAGTTTGCGTCGCCTAGAGACAATCTGCCAATGGTTCAAGAGCTCATCAAGCTATTATTCTCCTACTTCTCTGTTAACGGGCTATTGTCCATCGTAGAAAGACTTAATGAAATAGGAATGGCCAAAGCTTCATGATCGCGTACCTTTATCTGAACGAGATGGCCGTCTTATCTGGATGTCACAGACTGACCTCCCTGTTGCACAGAGTCTTAAAAACATGTACAGTAGAAAGACCACACCATATGCAAACGTTGGAAACATGCGCGAGTCGGCAAGAAGCCTGGCTGTGTTGAGCCTAATGCAATATTTTATGGTTACGGTCCTTGTACTCTATCTATTACTTGGGATTCGGATCTCAATGGACAACACGCCTTTGCATAATTCCACTAAGCTTCGCTCGGAACTACTATACAGCAATATGCTTTGTTCCAATGTCGATATTTTACACATGGCGACCTCGCACTCTCAGAGTTGGGCAGAGGATCTCTATCGACGCAGGAAAACTGGTAAAACATGTGCGCCTCGAATCAAATGACACTTGTTGATAACCTGCAGAGTCCATATCATTGTTGCCCACCAATCCTTCCTGCACACAGTGTTCCTGACTATATGTATCAGATGGGGCTGACTTTCCTACTTAGTTCTCCGAGGTCTTTGGACTTGTCATTCGTCGGCAGAACCCCAGCGAAACCGTGATATCCTGTGAACAACAACACTTTTGGATCAAACCTTCCTCGTATTTTAAGCCACTTTCGAAGTGCCGAATCCGTCATTACCTAAATCCTGTCAGTGACGACTCCGCTTTTGGTACGCAAACGGCATGGCGGAGATCTTAACCTGGAAATCCTCTCCTCCTTGTCGAAGTCTGCAACGTATGTGCCCATCGACACTTTGTCGAATTCTCTGTAAGTGTCTTTCATTCATCTATCGATAATTACGTCTCGTGCGGCATCTTGCCAGCAAACGGGTGTTGAGAAGGTAGACTTCTGCGGCAAGCTCAAGGCATGGTCAGTCTCACCTGGGATATAGTCCAGCGGGATGATTGTGCCGGTGGCGCGTTGATAGGATGAATAAAGCGGGCCTGATTTTGTGAACAAAACTGGTGCTGGTGGTTAGATCGTCTGTTCTTTACTCGGGCTCTCCACCTGAATGACCGCCTTAGCCACCACTAGTGGGCATGTGGCCGCGACTCTTGCACCAAATGCAAACAGTTGGAGGGCCAAGGCCATTATGGCAGCAATGATTCTGGTAGAATAATGAGATGGTAAGCTTCCGTGGACCAAGAATGGCAAGAAGAATGCTGGATGGGGATGGGTCTATGTTGCACCTGAGAGCGCCACTCAAGAGAACCAGATATTAATTTAGACGTTTACACCACAACTTATACTGCAAACTGCACGTGCAATTGGAAATTCTCCTACAATGTGTTGGTAATCTGAAAAGGATGCATTCCTAGTATGTCGCTATTATTGAGGTAGATCTTTTGTTTATGGACCTCGACTCGCCTATATCTTTAGACGCCGTCAGACTTTGCATCCATTCTTCTCTTTGGGGTTCGGTTCTTTCTCGTCATGATCGTTGACGGTGAGGTGGAGAAATCACGCGAGAATCTTCGTGGAGGTGCTGTCCTGCCTATATGTGGTGTAGTCGTCTGTATTAAAGGCTAGGAGATAACATATTCCCACTTTCTCTGTCATGTAGATCGAGCAGTGCAATCCCATTTCAATTTCCCTCCTTTCTCTGTTACTTCAATTGCAACAGAAGCACAGCTTCGGAAAGGCACCCAAACACCGGAAATACTCCACATCAATCCCACTACCAAGTATATAACTCCCTTTTAGACCCTTTCAAAGCTCCTGGAATTCTCAAAATTGCACCAACCTTCAAGATGAATCCCTCAACAATAAATGTCCCTCCAATGAAGGACTTGATCATTGACAACATCACCGAAAATACCGCTGTCATAAACTCTCAATCCTCGGATCAACGTCTTACATATGTCATGGAGAGATTGGCTACACATCTCCATGATTTTGCCCGGGAGACAAGATTAAGCACAACTGAATGGATGGCAGCGCTGAACTTCTTGGTCCGAGTTGGGCAGATTAGCACAGATGTTCGACACGTATGCTTGCCACTCTAAATATCTGGATTCTGCTAATGTATTCTAGGAATGTATCCTCCTCTCTGATATCCTCGGTCTGTCACACTTGGTCGACGCAATCAACCATCCAAAGCCACTTGCAAGTACAGAAGGCTCAGTTCTTGGACCCTTCCACACCCACGAAGCCGAAACCCTCGCTCGAACACGGTGACCTAATGTCGCAAGACACCGAAGGCGAGCCCTGCCTGGTAGTCTGCACGGTCAAAGACGTCGAGGGTAACGCGATCGACGACGTTAAGGTTGATATTTGGGAGACAGATAGTTCAGGTCATTATGATGTGCAGCATGCAGATAGGAATGGACCTGATGGGAGATGTGTGATAAAGAGTAACAAGGAGGGGATCTTGTGGTTCAAAGCTATTGTTCCAGTCCCATATCCGATTCCTCATGACGGGCCCGTTGGGCAGATTTTGAGGTTGTTGAAGAGACATCCTTGGAGGCCGGCGCATATGCACTTTATGTTTGAGAAGAAAGGGTGGGACCATTTGATTACGTGAGTATTTCCATCTCCGAAGGCAGCTTGCTTTCAGGGTTCCAACTACTGACTGATTTCGTGCAGTGCTTTATAGCTTCGAAACGATCCTTACGAAACATCCGATGCTGTCTCCGGTGTCAAACAATCTCTCATCGTCGACTTCGTACCCGTGGACGCAGAAATAGCAAAGAAATATGGAATCAAGGAAGGAAGCAAAGTATTGAAGTATGATTTCGTGTTAGTTGAAAAGAAAGAACAGAACTGCTACGAGATGAAAATGCGTTGAAAGCCCTCAAGGCATTGGGGCGGAAGGTCAAGCTGTTGAATCATCTGCCGGTTGCAGACCTCGATTGAGTGTAAATGAAGGCATTGAATTTCACCTAATTGCAGAACGAATATTTTGACTAGTAATAGCAAATCTCTAGGAGGAATGTGACGAATAGGGTGGGTGCCACCGGGGCACCCAATTGACCCTGAGGATTCACCGCTTGAATCCTCCGTTTGGTGATAGATCCCGTGAGAAAATGGCTCACGGGAACGAGAGGGGCCAGACGGCTTTGGACATGAGGGGTTCTCAATTACCCCTCATTCAAACACTCTTTGCAAACGCTCTTTTGAACACAAATAGAGCTTCATAGGTTAGATAGTTTTATCCAATCAATTCATTCTTTTCTATTCTGCTGTGCTATTCTTCGTGACTATTTGCAACAGAATGGACGACGAAAATGGCCACTAAATCTTATTTAAACGACTGATGGTACCAACTCACCCAACTTTAGACAGTACTACATTAAATTGCGCTTGTTAGTTATGAAGTTAATAATCAGGTACATCAGGGTAGTCACGGAGCAGCTTAGGTCTCACAGGCGCAGGCGCGGCGAACCAAAGGGCCAACACTGAGTAGCACCCGCTCGTGATGCACATTGATACGGGGAGGGGACGAAACAGTGAGGGTGGGTCGGATAACAGTGCGGGTGGGTTTGATAATAGTGCAGGTGGGTTGGATAACAATGCGGGTGGGTAGTAAAGCCGGTCTCACGTCGGAGGATACTTTTCCGAAAGCCCGAGGTGTTCATAACCGTTTGAACGTCCAAACAAGATATCTTTTCGGCCTGCCACTCCACGTCAGACATCATTGCAAGAAGGTTCAGCCTTTTATAGTGAGCTCCACGTCAAAAAGTTCTCCATATAGGATCGTCTTCTATTCAACCACACCTAATGTCCTTCAAAATTGTGATCGTGGGTGCTGGCCTTGGTGGATTGGCTGCGGCAGTCTCGATTAAAACCGAATCGCCAAAACACGATGTTTTGGTCCTGGAATCAGCTCCATCTTTGGCGGAGGTATGTTTCAAAAGAAACAATGAGAACAAGTTACTAATCGCGCGGCTAGATTGGTGCGGGACTCCAGCTCACACCCAATGCGACCAGGCTTCTTGAACGATGGGGTTTGAGAAGCCGGCTCGAGAACTTGGTTTCCAACCCAGAAATATTCACAGTCCATCGTTATAGTGACGGGGCTCTCCTCGGGAAACGTGAGAACTACGGACAGGAGATGCTGGAGAAATATAAAGCGAACTTCTGGGACATTCATCGAGCCGACTTGCAAAATGCACTGTATGACCGTGCCCAGAGTCTAGGCGTCAAGTTTCGATTCGGTGTCCTAGTTGAAGGGCACGACTTCAAGACACCGGAGGTGATTCTATCAACTGGCGAGAGAATAAGCGGTGATCTCATAGTAGCCGCTGACGGTGAGAAACCCTATACTAGCTGCGGCCTAATAGACATCTGATTATATCAGGACTTTGGTCGAAAACTCGGTCCAGCTTTCTTGGCAAGCCTAGTCGTCCCATCCCTACAGGAGATCTGGCATATCGAATTGTCCTTCGGGTAGAAGATATTGACGACCAGGAACTCCGCGAGTTCGCATCGATACCTCGAGTATGTCTTTGGGTTGGTCCAGAGTGCCATGCCATATACTATCCGTTAAAGAACAACACCATGTTGAATATCGTCCTTCTTGTCCCAGACAATCTTCCTGAGGCGGTGGCAAAAGCTCCTGGAGACCTAGAGGAAATGCATGAGATCTTCAAGAATTGGGATCCTCGGTATGTCCCTGATTGACCGATCGAGTACACACAACTAATTTTTATAGCCTGAGGAAATTGCTGGCATTGGTCCCTAAAATTGATAAGTGGAAATTGATGCACCGTAAGTCTATAACTCTTTGTATTTAACGATTGAAGTGGGCTGATAGTGTCTTTAATCAGTCGATGAGATGGAGCGATGGTTTAATGAAGAAGCCACTGTGGTTTTTCTAGGAGATTCATGTCATCCGATGCTTCCTTATATGGCGCAAGGTGCAGGCTCAGCCCTAGAGGACGGTGCAGCACTAGGGATTTTACTCTCGCGGGCCACTTCTCTACAAGGCCTTCCCAGTACTCTGAAGGCATACCAGGACCTGAGAAAAACTCGAAGTGTTGCATTGCAGCAAGGGAGCATGAAACAGGTATTTCCTGAATCTGAAGAACACACTGATTAGAGACTGACCAGTCGATTTTGTTGCCAGAGGTATAACAATCATTTGCCAGATGGCAAGGAGCAAATTGCACGAGATCAGTTATGTGAGCAGCAATTTAAGGAACCTCAGCCTGGATATCCATTTTACTGGTTAGCCATAACATTAACCCTATCTGATCAGAAAGCTAATCTATGGCCGTCCGCAGGATCGATCCAGCAATGCAATCCTATGTGTATGGTTATAATGTCTTTGAAGAAGTGAGTCGCGCTCTATTGATTCCGGCTTTTAATACTGCTGCTAATCGCTGGGATAAAAGCTCAATCTGGACACAAAGCCGAACCGTAGCGATCCTAATCCTCGGATCAGCAAAGTGTAGTCGTCTGACTATGACCGGCAGGCAGGCCTAATTATGGCAGAGCGGATTGCTATTAAAGTTATAGTTTCTCGTATAACCTACGCACTTTAAGAATCGCTGAATGTTCTGTGACGTTGGTAGAGTGACTAGATCTAGCAATACGATTGTTCCATATTCCTCCTAGTTGCCCATTTGGATCACACGAACAGGGGTCCTCCTCTTAAAACCAATCCACTCATCCTTCCTCTCTATCATCAAACTCTCAAAGCCATTCGAATTGACCATCAATTCTGTCTCGTTCCTCAGTGGCTGGTCATGCCCGTCTAATATCCCCTTAGCAGTCAGGATTTCCCTCTTCAAACCCATGAGCCAAGGATGCACAACCTTTAGAAAGTCATGAACCGTAACAAACCCCTCCTCCCTAGCCACGGTAGGTTTGGCCATCACACCAAAGTTCTTGCCACCCAGTCGCATCGTCCCACAGCACCTCAGCAGCTCAGGCTCCGTAGTCCCATCATCCAACTCCACAATGCTCCACTCCACACCATCGTTCATACCCTCCTCGCTATCCGGATCCGTATGCTCCCAATGCTCCTCGCACCACGCGCTGTCCCACTCTTCCAGCTGATACACGCGCACGGTGATGGAGGAGACTTTGGGCTCGGTGATGGGGAGCTGCGCGACGGGGTGCCATGTGTCGCTGGCCTGGTTGTAGTACGGCTCAAGTGGCCCGTTAGGAGTGGAAGGGCTAGGCATGACGGAGATGGCACTAGTGAGGGGACCGTTGAGCGTCCAGAAGAGGAGCTGACCGCTGTTGGGCGCGGGTCGGACCCATTGCTGTGCGGCGAGGAGCGCTTCATAGGTTGGATAAGGGGGGTAGGTCTTAGCTAGCGCTCGTGGAGTAGCCATTCTAGAAATATTGTTAGTGTTGTAGAAACTTTGAGGAAGAAGGACCGCACACCTAGGTGAAGGTGTTGCAGCCTAAGGCACCAATATGCTCACATGACTTGTGGTGATGGCATACAAATTCAAGACTTAAGGCTTACGACAGAGCTTACGAAGCTTAAGAGCTTAGAAATCCAAATGGAAGGTGCTAGAAGACGTTTCCAGTCTATATATACGAGTACCTAGCCACTGTATCTAGATAGTTTAGTTCTTATTTGGTTGGTCACGTGCACAAAACTCAGTGAAACCTGAATATGAGAACTGAATATCCGCGCAACATAAAGTGTATACAATAACGTGAACGATTAGCAAAACTTCGAACCTCAAGCCTTCAATCGCCGGGGGTGATCCGAAGGAGGAGTCAAACGGTTGCTAGCTTTGCGGGAGATGCACGTTGCAAGCTATGGAATGTGATATTCTAACCCTTTAAAATTATTCTACAGACTCTCTAATGACTATCGCCACGAGTGCAGCTACTATACAAGGACTTGGGGAGACTGAGACGGGAATGTACGAGTTACTAGCATTACTGCGATTGCTGTGAACCTTTCTCCCGGGCTCACTACCATACCCCTCTCGGCAGTGCCCACACAGTAGACTCTTTCCAACTCCCTTCCCTCCCTGCACTTCCCGGTGCGCGCTCTCCTAGACTTTGGTGCATCGTTATCCTCGTTTAATCTCATCTTGCTAGACTAGCGAATACTTGAATTGGGTGGCACGTTGCCACCGCATCAGTGTTCCCCACCCATCTCCCCATCACGTTAATCAAACTTTGGTTCCCCGCCTTCCACCCAACGCCGCCCCCGCTTCCCAACATTGGCAACCATAGTTAATCAGGTGGATGAAATGGTGCAAACCATGATTTGTGTTCACTCATCTAGCATATGTATCCTATTCACCGCTTTGTGTCTCATTTTGCTTTGTCGTGAGCAACAAGATTGAACTCAAGAAAACGTGGCCTCGAACTCTCACCCACAAGTGTCTATCCCATCAAAGACATATTACTGAAATATTTTGAGCATGGCAACTAATGATACCGTCGTCTCAGCTTTCGATTCTTCTTCGACGGTTCCTTTCTGGCTTAATGGAAAAGAAGTCACGACGTCTTCCACCTTTGAGGTGATCTCCCCTCTGAACCACAAGACTTTATATCGATCATCGTCAGCGAGCGGAGAAGATGTCCAAAAGGCAATCGTCTCAGCACAGGAAGCTTATAAATCATGGTCATTAACAAGACCAGGCCATCGAAGGGATATCTTCCTCAGGGCAGCGGAGGAGTTCAAGAAGAGAAGAGATGAACTACGGCAGTATAGCTATAATGAGACGGGCGCCGCCGCGGCCATGTTTGGATTTGAATATGCTGCTGCTATCGACCTCTGTGTTAGCATAGCGGGACTTATTCAAGCAGCCAGCGATTCTACAGCACCTCTGGTCAATGAAGGAAGTGCAGTAGTGGTCAAGGAGCCCTATGGAGTTGTCCTGGCAATTGCGCCGTGGAATGCGCCGCACATCCTAGGTGTGCGGGCATGTCTTCATCCACTTGCCATGTCAGACTCTACCATATGATTTCCCTTGGGAAATAGGATACTAACTTGATTATAGGGGCAACACCGTAATTCTTAAAGGGCCAGAAGCCGCTCCAGCGACCTTTTGGGCTATTGCATCCGTCTTTCATACCGCCGGCCTCCCTCCAGGGTGCCTAAATACTATTTATCATCGACCTACCGATGCTGCCGTCATTACATCCGCGCTCATTGCACATCCCGCTATCAAGAAGATCAATTTCACTGGCTCAACAGCTGTCGGCTCGATCATCGCCTCGTTGGCGGGTAAGCATCTGAAGCCCACAGTTCTGGAGCTCGGTGGAAAAGCCCCGGCTATTATCGCTGAAGACGCGGATGTCCAAAACGCAGCTGCACAGTGCGCATTAGGAGCATTTCTCCACGCTGGGCAGATTTGTATGTCAACAGAGCGAATTCTCGTCAATGCCAAAGTTGCGAAACAATTCCGCGAAGGATTAAAGTTTGCCATGGACAACATATTCAGCGAGAAGGATCAGCGGGCCTCTGCCCAATTAATATCGGCATTACCGGTTGAGAAGAACAAAAAGCTACTCCAAGATGCCATCTCCAAGGGAGCGACTGTTCTCTATGGTGACGCTAATCATATCGAACCCAGTAAAACAAAGATGCGGCCAGTTATAATTGAAAACGTCAAGCCGAACATGGATATCTATCAGACCGAGTCGTTTGGCCCTACAGTATCAGTTATTGTCGTCAATTCTGACGAAGAGGCTGTTGCCATTGCTAATGATACCGACTACGGTCTCAATGCGGCTGTGTTCACTGAAGACTTACGTCGCGGCCTCCGTATCGCGAAACAAATCGAATTCGGTGCTGTGCATATTAATTCTATGACTGTACATGATGAGAGCGCTTTGCCCCACGGTGGATTTAAGAAGTCCGGATTTGGCAGGTTCAACGGTCTTGAGGGCTTGCAGGAGTGGGTACACACAAAGACTATCACGTGGAGGGACTGAGAGATGGAACTCTGCGGACTGATCTGACAGCAAGAAGTCGCTCGATCAATGCACCTCTTCGCATAGATTTGGATCTCTGGGCTTTTCTAGTACCATGGACTGTACTCGGTGGGTTTGTCCACGTAGATGGCGACAGCCAAATGGGTTTGCAGCAAAATGGTTTTGATACGAATTCTTATTAGAGCTCTCGAGCCTGGGTAGTAATAGCATGAAATTGATAATAACTATAACGTGAACTCAATAAAACTACTAACACTATCAATGCTGTGAAACTCAACGTCGTCGTCGTCATCGTCGTCGATGCAATTTTAATACTTTAAAAGTACCAGTTGAGACCTCAATCCACGAGCTCTACGGTCCGCAACCCTGTTCCTTTCAGCTTTACGGTCGTCGATAGCAGATTTTCTAGGCATTTGAATAGGCTGCGAAGCAGCCTATACTGATTTATGGGCTGCTTTACATCTGCTTTAGCATTCACTTTGGCCTCTTTCTTAAGACATGTATCTGATATATATAATTGTGATAGACGAAGGCTATTAATCCATTGTTTTGATGATTGTTATATTGTTCTTGTGTAGTTCCGAAGGTAAAGTAAATATTTCCCTTATAAGCTAGCTACTCAGCTGATAATCAGAGTTCTCATAAAAACTCAAGAAACTCATGAGTTACTCGAGTTACTCAAAAACTCAAACTCATGAGTTTCAGTTGCTAAGAAATGAGTTGAGTTGTGTATTTTGCAACTCACGAGTTACTTGAGTTACTTGAGTTATGTTAAGCTAACCTAATTAGGTGTAGTAATTACTATTCTAGGTTTAGCTTTAGATTAGATCTAAAAATATATTATAATAAGATAGAATAAAATTGAATAATTAAACTTAAAAGAGTAATTACTAGGCTTAATTAGGTTAGCCTTAGCATAACTTAAGTAACTTAAGTAACTCTTGAGTTTTTGAGTTAGAGTTTAAGTTAGGGGGTATAACTCAACTCAATGAGTTTGAGTTGACCCTAAAACTCATGAGTTAACTCGACTTGAGAACCCTGAGCTGATTCACCATAAGGGTGAAGCTGTCAAAAGTAGACCATACGCAGTAAATAGATTGAATGAAAAGGTATTAATTAACTAACTATGCTATGGGCCATTTATTCTAATATAGATTGGCAGTGACAAAGGTTCAAAGAGCCAATGGAACGATGCATGGAATCATCCATGCATAACGTGAAGATTCTCCAAAGTGGGAATCCCCGGGTCCTACAGACAGGCACCAAACCTCTTTATCCAACATCATCTCCCTAGCCTTTCCACCGTCTCTTAAATTGTCACTAGAATGTAAGCTAAGAATTCAAATCATATATCATACGTGTTTCATAAGTAATATTATCACATAACATATAGACTTCTACGGTCCTTCTCCTCCTCCACCCCTTTGTTAAACCTCACCGCCTCCTTATTATAAAAATAGTAGATCAACTCCTGAAGGCCCACAGACACCAGTCCCGCCGCCACAACTCCGATCATGGTATCCAACCCCGTATTGTACAGCGGCTTATCAGCGGCCTGGAAGTACTGGGTGCCATACATCAGCCCCGCAATCGCAGACATGACCCACATACTGCACAAAGATTAGCAATGCACCAACGGCCTGCCTCCAAACCCATTTGAAGCAACTTACGCAATGCTTATACTCCGCTCGACGGGATCAGTGCAATTCAACTGCACCCACGTGTTATGAACAGGGTGATACCCCACAGCAAAAGCGTTAATGGCTGTCCACAACCCCCAACGGCTCCACTTCCCCACATGTGGCTGCGTGGCGCGTGCTACGATTAGCGTGATCAAGTAGCAGGTTATGGCACCTGCGACGGCGAGTCCACGCTGGTTGGTGCGGTCGCTGATCCGGGCGAAGACAATGACCACGAGGAGGGCGAGGAAGCCGCCGACGGAGGCGAGAGCATTAGCAGAGGTGCGATCAAAGCCGAGAGTCCTGATGGTGGTTAGTGTTAGGAACATGATTGTGAGGCACGGTCGGTGTGCATGTAGGGAGAAGACTTACATGATTATAGTCGGGGTGTAGGTTGTGAGAGGACTCCATGTTGAGAAAACCAGGGAGGTGGCGAAGAAATGTGGCCAGCGGCGCCAGTGGCAAAGCGTCTTCCACACCTTTTTGGCGGTGATGCGAAGATGTTGGGTTTTGTACTCGTCATCTGGATAATCGGCCGCAATTCGTTCCTTCAAGATGGAACCGTCTTCGTCTGAGATACGGATAAGGCCCCTAAAGAATAGGGGTCTGGGGTGCTCTGGTGACCCGGGAAGGAAAAAAAGCAGAATAACTCCAACACCGATGGTGAATACACCCTCAACTAATATTCATCAGCACAGAGAGAACAAAACATACATCAAGGCATGCTATGACTCACTTAAAAATATCCATTGCCAGCCTGCACGACCGTGAGTGCCATCAAGCTTTAAAATCCCCGACGCCAACAATGGACTCAACGCATTGCCGCCAAACATCCCGAAAAAGAAGATAGCGACTCTCGTTGCCAACTCTTTTCTTCTGTACCATGTCGACAGAGTATAGATTGCACCGGGGATGTATCCAGCCTCAGCCAAACCCAAGAAGGCACGAACAACAATAAACCCGGTTCGATTGCGAACGAGCACCTGGAATGTGGCGATGAGTCCGAATACCATAACCTGCAAAGAGATGTATTTTCTCGGACCCAACTTTTCACTATCAGTACCTGCCTCTCGAGCAGCGGAGGGTGGCTTACACGTTGAAGAAGCATGTTTGACGGGATCTCCAGGACCACAATTCCAAGAAACATCATTTGGTTTCCAAGATTGACATCGGATTGATTTATACCGATAGCAGCCATAAGACCGCCGGTGAGCGCACTGCCCAAGTTCATTCGATCAAGTTGGAAAACGAAGAGGCCGAGAAACAGTAACGGCAGGACGGAGAGGTCGACTCTATTGAAAACAAGACACCGTTCAGCACTCTCATTCCACGTCATTTCACAGGGAGAAGAGGACCAGATTCTTACTTCCAACGTGCTTTCAGAGATTCAGCTGTTTCTTGATAATCGACTCTTGCCATCGACTCAAGGTCGCTGTGTGGTTTCTCATCGAGAGACTTCCCTAAGTCTGCAATATTCGGACTGGAGGCCATCTTGGATGGTAGCTACGGATGGGACATTCACTTGATCCAGCCACATATAGCAGTAAGAATATCAAAGCAAACTATCAAACAGTGAATATTAAAAGGGCAGACGAACTTCATAAAAGACTGAACTTGAGGAAAATAAGGTAAAGATCTAACTTTGCGCCACCCAATTTATTTATGTCAAGACTGAGATGGATGGCGTGGAGAACCTCTAAGCACGACATCACAAGAAGGATTTCATGAAGACGGAAATATAACTTTCTGCCACTCTGTTCACTGACGGCAGGGACTGATATGGATAGCGTCGAGGGCCCAAGCACGACATCGTCTTGACCGCCCTCTCTGACCAACGGATCGACCTTGAAGAGATCGGGATTTGGAGAAGGGTACCAGGGCCCATCTCGGGATTTGGAAAAGAAGAATCTCAGGACCTATCTCTCGGGATTTGGAAAAGAAGAATCTCAAGACCTACCCTGGTTTCCTTGTTTCGTGACATCACGTCTTCAGCAGACGGCAGGTCTGCCAAATGGCACAGAGTCAGCCTCCTGCGTCATAAACCAGCCATATACCTGCATATAGGCGGTTCTGGACAACCGATTTTCTCTGACAATTTAAAAAATTAAAAAATAGACATCATTTAACGACGCCAACGATGTCGACATCAAGAAAAACTAGACGTCGTTGTGTTCTGAAGTTCCGCGTAGTTCGTAGCTGCAGCCGCACGTCGACGGAGCGTTGAAAGTGTGGGTCTCACGTGGGATCACAGGGGTCTGAAGCAATGACGCCTTACGAGTGAAGAATTGCGAACACGAAGCTCAATGAATATATCATAAAGACTCCTTACATGTAGTCAACGGTTTTTTTTTAAAAAAATATATATATATATATTGTATTTGTTTGTTTGTGTTGTTTTAATTATATTACACATAGGTACCTTTGTTCCCCAAAAAATAAAGGAAAACAATAATAAATCAATAATAGATTCTTTCTTTCCTCAAGCGTCATGGTTCACGTCGTCAAGCGAGTAGCCATCATTGGGGCGGGCCCGGCAGGCGCCATTGCCGTTGACGCCTTCGCCCAGGAACAGGCGTTCGATGTTATTAGGGTCTTCGAGAGGCGCGAGAGAGCCGGCGGATGCTGGTCAGTACACGTGACCCCAGATAGATTTTAATTTATCCATCTGAATAACACGCTTCCCCTCTCGTCTTTTGGACTTCTTGCTGAACTCAAGTCGTGCAGGGTACAGGATGCCCCCGATGTCCTCCCACAACTTCCAGATTTTAAGGGGCTGGCCGACGGAACTGCAGACAAGCCACATGACCTCCCAGCAAAATTCCCAACATACATGCCTAGGTCGAAGCAATATCGACATGACGAGACGTCGATCTATCCTTTGCTTGAAACAAACATTGACGTGAGCATTATGGAGTTCTCTCAAGAGCCCATTGTCGGACCGAGGAGCGAATGGTCTATACAACGCCATGGACAAGACACGCCGTTCCGCCATCACACGGTGATTCAAAAATACGTTCAAGGACTGCTCGAGAGAAATGGATATCAGGATCTTGTCGAGTATAACGTTACCGTGGAGAGGGTTGAGAAACTGAAAGAGTGCGGGATCTGGAGACTGACGCTGAGAAAAAGTGGTCCCGCGAAGACGAGGGACTACTGGTGGACAGAGGACTTCGACGCTGTCGTAGTAGCAAGCGGACATTACACTGTCCCGTTTGTTCCATATATTGAGGGGCTCGAAGAATTTGCGAAGGCATACCCCTGCTCGGTTGAGCATAGCAAAGGGTATCGAGGTCCGGACAAGTACAGGGGAAAGGTAAAATGGGAACGACGTACTATCTTCAAGTTCTGCTGCTGATTTCTGTTATAGAAAGTCGTTGTCGTTGGGGCGTCTGTCTCTGGCATGGATATCGCTGTCGATTTGGTTGGTTCCGCTCAAAGTCCAGTGAACGCAGTCGTGCGCGGCCGATACCATCCCTACTTTGGTGAAACACCATTTGAACATCCCGAAATCAAGAGATGGCCAGCCATCAAAAGCATCGATAGCACCACTGGAAAGCGGACCGTATATTTCGAAGACGGAACTTACGTCGATGATGTGGACAATATCATCCTCGGCACGGGATATGCCTGGACATTGCCTTTCCTGCCCGATGTGCCGATCAGAAACAACAGAGTTCCAGACCTTTACCTCCACATTTTCAAGAGACAAGACCCAACTCTTATATTCATTGGCGCTGTAAGTAGCTTGCGATTTCTTCCTTTCCACACGATTACACGAGCTAATTTTCATCTAAAAGGTTGCCGCTGGATTTACCTTCAAGGTCTACGAATGGCAATCCGTCCTCGCGGCACGATTTCTCGCAGGCCGCGCACAACTCCCTCCTGTTGAAGCTCGAGAAACGTGGGAGAAGGACAGGATCGCCTATAAAGGCGATGGCGTTCCGTTCACAGCACTGTATCCGGATTTCGAGGATTATTTTGAAACCGTGAGGGCGTTGGCTGGACAACCTAAACCAGGACAACCAGGGAGAGTGCTGCCGAAGTTTAATAGAGAGTGGAGGGACGTGTTTGAAGCGGGTCATCTGAGACGGATTAAGATGTGGGAGACGGCGAATGAGGCTGCTGGACGGAGAGGGGGTTGTGTGTGTGCGATTCCTGAGAAGGCGAAGCTGTAAGGTACTCAAGATACTGTAGGATAATGTGAATATGACTTGAGAATTTGAAATGATCATCTCAATTGTTAACCGACAAGTCGTGACGAGAATGGAGACATTGTGACTGAGAATTTGTTGATCATAATACTCAAGATTGTGGGCACGGAAGGAAAAGTGAGAAAAGCATATACAGTAACTATCTATCTATGAATCTATTTATATGGCCCTGAATAGGCAACAGCCAGTCGGCTATTGGACTGGAATGCAGGTGAACATCCTGCTCTGAAGGCGGATGCATGAAGTGAGACCTGAATTCCTTTCGACAGAATTGAGGTGGAAAAGTTTGAAGGCCAGAATGATATTGCCAATTCAATACTGACATCTGAGATTGAATGCCGCAAAACAGGCCCTTCTCTTTGTACGTCTCTCCTATGGGGTCTTGCGTGGCGTCCTAACAGTAAATCAAACCGCCAAGTCTACCCTCACAGTAGACTTTGTTGAAATTGGGATTCCGTGTTAGGACGGCGGTCTCCGTGAAATGTGAGAATTTCACGGAGATGACGGCTCAATGCATGAGGGTTCTTAGACCCTGCGGAGCTCCAGAACGAGCCACGGTCCAGCCTGTCGTCCATTAGTCGACTGATATGTTGATCTCGCCGCATGCAAACTTTAATCTCACCACAGGCGCATCACATAGCTTTGCGTCGCTTCTGTCAGACGAAGTCGTGATGGTAGTTATCATGAATGGCTCTTAGATGACATGTGCATTTTCGGTGACAGGTTTATTCTTCTACGCAAAATGAATGAATCAATTTAAACTCACCCTTGACAGATGATCAATTGTTCTCTTGATAGTACTGAAATGGTAACAAGAAGAATGAAGCTGGGGCACTGCCGCCTTTTGGAAGGGATTGGGGCCAGCCATATCTGGAGGCAAGCTATATCTGCATGCCAGGGTGACAGTGGAAGAGAAAACAGCTCATGCAGATGGGGAGATTTAAGAGCTCACATCACAACACCTGACCGCACTCTGTAACTATTACTCTATCTGGGGTCCAGACCTATGAACACATTGGATCTTGATCTCAACATCTTGTTGAAATTTTATATCAAGTCTTAACTTGTTGTAGCTCGGCAGCAAAGCCATCAATATGTCCTATCATGAGAGGAAAACGTTCTTCCTGTATGGCATAGGCCGGCCCCAGGATCAACTGTGTCTAGGAAACTTAGTACTCAAGGACTATGCCAATCCATGCACTGTGCGATACTACACACACAAAGCTATCGTAAGGAGTCCCTGTTTCTTCGGTAGCCAGTCAAGCTGATGGACATGTACAACAAGAGAAGCGGACCTCCGGAAACATGTGTTCATAACTGAGCTACCTACAAAGACCAAGATTACCGATAAATTGGGCATGAAGATCTCTATAGGTGCCGACTTTTTAGGAGCTGTGATTTTGAAATTTCCATGGAACTCGAGTGGAACTCGAGTTATTCCTGCAAAGGGCGGACATAGAATTGAACTTCGGGAGTAAGCAGTCGCCTTGCAAGCCGTCACGTTGAGCTGGGAAAGTCTGAAGCTGATTACAAATTTACAATCTAGTTCTGAATCCTTTTTCTACAATCAAGTCCTCGCAAGCGCTCAAGCCAAGGACAAACTAGGCCTGTGGATTTCAGCAGCGCATAGCGACAGAGTGACCGTCAGATTTTGGGATCGGAAGCCCAATATTTGGTTGCTCACTGGAATCTACACCTTCAGAGATGCTATGTGCACTGATGTTGCGAATTCTTCCGCCGGAGTAGATGTCGCTTTGAGTTCGGCGCTTATGTTCGGGCCCACTGGAATCCCTGTGGGACCGACAGCTGAAGTGGGGGTTGTGCGAGCCGTAGAAACCACTTTACCCATTGGCGGTGATGTGGGTGGCACAATGGCAGCAGTTGAATCTCAATGGTGTTTGGTAGAGGCAAGGAATCGAGACCAGCAAGAGCAAAAGTTGGATGGTGCCTCTCTCGATCTCGGTATACGATGATCGCTTCAGCAGCGGGGCATTAAAAGCCTGACCAGATGATCAGATTGCGTATCTTGAGGTTGAAGAGACGGTTTATGGGGACGAGGAAAAGGGGAAGGACCTCAGCGTCCAGCCAGAGGATGCATATGACACATTGCTGGATGAGACGATTCAGTATTTTGAGAAGAGCATTGAAGAAGAGGCCGCCAAAGAAGCTGATCCGCAATACTCAGCAAGGAAGAGACTAGCCTTGGAGGCTCAATGGGAGGCTGACGACGAATTCGATTATGCATGTGAACATTTTCCCGTAGGTTTGAACGAGCGGCAAGAGTCGTTTCTTCGTTTAAATTTGGCGGATAAGGCCGTTTGCGCCTTCGCACTTTAAAAATTGCCCGCTTGAGGTATTATTATAATCTTAGTTAAAATAGTGTTAAGATCTGACCATTATGTAATTTCCCTAGATTAGGGTTTATGCCTAACTAGCAAGGTACGTACCACGATATTAGTAGTTAAGGTATCTCTAATAACTAGTCTTCTCGTTAACAATAACAATAATAATAATAATAGCAATAATAATATAAAATACTAATTAGCCTACAATCCTCTATAAACTTATAAGCTTAAGATTCATTTGTGAGCTGTTAAATGTCTCATCTCCCTAGCCTTCCACCGTTTCTTAGCTCATCGTTATACAAACCCCACAATTCTTCACACCTCACCGGCATCCACCCCTGATACTGCGATACTGCCCGAGGTGGATCAGGTATCCTATTTCTCGCACCAAGCATGCTAGAATCATTCCCATCTCGACCCCAAATGTCCATGTGACGCGGCCAATCAGCATCCACACCCTTCACGCGCCCATGCTGTCCCATCTTCAGAGGCCACGTATTCAAATATGGTATCGTCTCTCTCGGTAACGCCCGCAGCTTCTCCTCGCTCAAACCATATATCTCCATCTCCGGTAGCTTGCCGTTCGCCATCCAGCCTAACGCCTCCGCATCTAGCACTAGACAAATCGAGCTCTGCGGATCTCTTGCAAGGGGCGTCCATGGAATAGTATGCTCCTCCTCCGGACCGTACAAGAGGTGTCCTAAACGTAAGGATTTAAGAAAGATGGCATCCCTAAAATGCGCGCGGACGTCCTCGATGCTCGCGCGGTCCCACATCTCGCGGTCCTCAATCACCAAGGGCTGATATTGGTCTTCCACCTGCTCGCAGGGTCCCCCGTGCATTAGCGGGCTAAGAGGCTCTCCATGCCTAATTTCGTCGGCGCGAACAACACTGTTGCCCCGGAGCTCGCTGCGCAAAGAGACTGCGATGCACGCTTTAATTTTCTCAAGTGCGGAGATGAACAAGGCGTCTGATTCGGGTGTGTAGACGGTGCGGTAAATAGTGAAGCCCCATTTCGCGTCCCGTGGGCGTAGGCGCATGAGAAACTGGCGGCAGGGCCTAGAGCTGTGTTAGTTGTAAGGACGTAAGTTTGTTTAGTTAGGGACATTTCACCTGCGAACTTCATAATCGGACAAGCTCATTCTCATAGCAAATGCGGTATTGCCGTCAGATCCTATCGGGAGTTCGGCGATAGTAAGGAAGGACATGTTTAAGGACCTTGGGCTGTTGAATTGTAGTCGATTAAAGAATAGGAATATCGAAAAAGGTGACAGATATTATAATAAGAGGAAATGTTTTAATTACCCCTGAATTATCAATTTATGGTCGACTAAGCTGATTGGACCACGGGATGGGCGGGCCGAAACCATTCGCGTATCTGGCGTCTCTAGCGCATCAAAGGATGAATTACTAACCCAAAGGATGCTAGTCAGAAAGTACTGGCATACCCTTCGACTCTTCGACTCCAGAACAAGCTTGTGGACCCGAAAACTATAACAAGATATCCTCAACAAACAGGATGTCGTAGCATACAAGATCTCCCAGTACTAACCCTCACCTCACGACAGACAAACGCTGTCTGTTGCTGCACGAGTTTCCCTGTATAGGGCCCAGTCAGAGGTCTCCTCGTCGTCGTTCAAACTTTTTTTTTTTAGACATCGACCTCGGATTTGGAGTTGGAATTGGGCTTTTGGAAATAGCGTTTGGAGTTGCCTTTGTTCTTAACAGTTGTGTTGTCTCCGAACAATGAGCGTTGTACTCATACATGCTGTGGCCGCGGAAAACATGATTCAAGCTCTCTCAGGTTTCTGATTTGAATGTGAATGGGCAATCCGCGGCAGGAACCAGAAGCGATAGGTGAATCTTTTGAGCAGAACGGTGAATGGAATGAATCATTGCAGAGTCACTACGCATAAAATTCGAGGTGAATGTCAAAACCGTCCACTCGTCTATAAATCCGAGACTTCGTGCAACATTCCTCTTTCTTTTCTTATCATATTCTTCCATCATCAAAGCGAAAAAGTCTTTCCCATCTCGAGATATTTCATCCCCACCACCTTCGACACAATCATAACTTGCAATGTCAACCCACGCATTGTGCGACCACTTTCTCTGCACACTCTACATCTCCACCTACGCCTGCACCCACACCACAACGGTCTTGCACGCCTGCCGCGAGCACCAAAGCATTTTGGACAAAACCACCACTCGTGCGTGTCCTGATGACCAAATCCTGACTATCCGCCTCTCCAAAGGTCGGGATTGCTGGGACTGCAACATGACTGCAAGAGAGGAGAAAATGGCGGCTGCCAAAGATGGGGGGAATGTTGAGACATGGGACGATATTCTCGGGTATACGGAGGGATTGGAGTGTGATAGTGGAGATGAGGACAACCAGACGGCTGTGGAGGAGAGAGGGGATGGAAAACGTGAAGGCGAGGAGGCTGCCAAAGATGGAGGGCATGTTGAGACATGGGGCGATATTCTTGGATGGGATACGGAGGGATTGGAGTGTGGTAGTGGAGATGAGGACAACCAGACGGCTGTGGAAGGGAGAGGGGATGGAAAACGTGTAGGCGAGGAGGCTGCCAAAGATGGAGGGCACGTTGAGACATGGGGCGATATTCTTGGATGGGATACGGAGGGATTGGAGTGTGGTAGTGGAGATGAGGACAACCAGACGGCTGTGGAGGGGAGAGAGGATGGAAAACGTGAAGGCGAGGAGGAGACGCAGACTGATGTGGAGAAGTGAGAAAGGCTGGGAGACATAGGACTTGAGAGAATGGGGGTTTGATACGGGCTCGTGGTATTGCGATGCGTTGATCGGCCATTGATAGGAATTAACGATCATATATCTGGTTTTCCAAATCGTGATGTGATGGGGTGAGATTTATGATTAATATACGTGAGGAAAACAATATTGCATAAGGGTTGCTGAAAAAGAGACTGGTGACTGACGCATGTATTGAATCAGCAGGATTTTCAAACTGAATGTGAAAAAATCATTCTTCTTTCATTCACCGTTCCTCCTCTTGCCACGAAATATAAATTCTTCCTCAATTCTCCTAAATGTCACATTTTTTTTTCACACAAAGTTCAAGTTTTTTTTTATCAAATAAGCTCCATACGAAGCATTCTATTCTACACGAATAAAACTCAAGTCTACCCTCCAACATGGCTAACGCAAACCAAAACTCCGCCACAAGCCCAGAAACTAAAGACAACAAGTTCATCTCGAGCCCGGAAACTGAAGTCCCTACCAAATTCGGCAGGGACTTAAGAAAACGAGCACTATACCAAGGTGCTAAATTTAGTATTAAGACAGAGGAGAGGAGAGAGAATAAACAAATTCAGAAACTGAGAGGGAAGAAACATGGGCATAAAAAGCTTGTGGATGATGTGAAGGAGGCGATGGAGGAGCTAGAGCGGGGTGAGGTGTAAGGATAGGGAGGAGGAGAGGGGGAACAGAGAGGCATTTGAGGAGTTCTTGTCATTTGCGATGATTTTGTGGAACGCGAAGGGGTTGGGGTAAAAAGGGTACTGAATCTAATGAGTAGAAATAGAAATGAGAATATTGGGAGGGAGTTGCTAAGAAGTGTTGAAGTGAATAGAATATTGACCTACGCTCGCTCCCTAGCAAATAATTACTCACGCTCAGTTACCATGTATATAGCTCTACTTTCCACCCTAGATAGATCTTCTCCTCTCCAATCAAAATACAATTCTCAATAGCGAGCCTGTGCAGCGTGACAATAAGGAGCTTGATGACTATTTCATGTATTTAAACCACATAACTTGGATGTGAGAAAGCAAGTCACGAGAAGAGTTCTTTAATTCACCATTCCTCTTTTCTCCCTGAAGCATAAATTTCCTCCATTTTTCAAACCTTACGTCTTTCTCAAAGTTTAATATGAATTACAAAGTATTATATCCTACCTGAACTTTATAAAGACTTAAACTGCCTCCCTTGGCATAGATCGCACAAACAATAACTCCACTCCAAACCAAAAGCGGCGATACTCAAAAACCAACGACAACCTCCCAACAGCAACAGACCTAGGCATCTCCCGTACCCTGGACCCTTGCAGTGGCTCCTCAATCTACAACATCACCCTGCCTCCATAATCTAACAACAGCTTCCCTGAAAATGGCACAAACAGGGCCCATCAACAGTTCCTGTGGCCTCACTTTCAGACTCGCAGTCCCAGTGCTAATCCCAGTCCCCCAAAGCCAGCCGTATGCGGGATATGTCTCAAGCTCGAGTCATTGCTGAAAAAAGCGTGATGGCACAAAAACCACCTAAATAAAGGCAAGGAAGAAGTGCAGTATGAAGAGTTCAGCGATGCGAGGAGGAAGGGGGGAAGGAGAATAGAGCAACGAGGGGGTGTATAGGGAGGAAGCATTGGCATGGACCGTTTCAAGGCAATAGGGCCGAGGCGATGGAGGAAATTGAGAGGGATTGGAAGGAGATGGAGGAGGTAAGGCGGAAATTAGAAATGGGGGAGGCGCTGCTGGAGTTTTTCGAGCGCCATGTGGAAGGGGAAGGGATGGAAAGAGATTCCATGCAACTCGCGCCTCGGACACTCATTGGATCCCCCAACACTTCTCTGTCCAGACTGCCAAAAAAAAAACTTTAGCAGCAGCTGCAAAAATTCAAGGAAGCTCAGTGGATGGAGGAGATATTTTTTTCCGGATAATCGCAGCGACTGAATGCTTGGGAAATTTGCGAGGGAGAGGAAGAAGCAGCGGCCGCATTTGAGGATGAGAAAAAGAACAAGAAAAAATCGAGACTTCTGAGATAATAGAATGCTGTGTAAAAGGTCTAGCGGAGTTTAAATAAATTATGCGCCTGCAAAGAATTCTACTCTCACACTGCTGTTTCGAAAAAAGGGTATCACGTGACATTTCCGTCCTCATGTTTGAGTCATCACAGTAAGCTGCGAGCAAAATTAGAAAGGCATTCAGAGAGTCAAACTGCCTCAAGAAGTCCAAACGCCTGTCAAATTCACTTGTCAATGCTATTGTTCTTAAAATCTTTATCGAAATAGTTCTTGTCACTTCCAGTCAAAGAGGCGTCGATCATGTTCTAGAATTCCCACAGAAGCTCAAAACCCAAGGTACATGGAAACTGTAAGCCCTTCTTCATTCAAGATGTAGAATAGGTCTTCTTTGAATGTAATCAGCTAATATAAAATATTCCTTCTTCAGCTGTCATAACATCAAGGATCTTTTTATGTCGATTTCATACTCGGACCAAATCAGTCAGAATGTGTCACCGATTATTTCAGATTTTCAAATGTGACCACGGTTTCCCAGGCACCTTCTATTATGGAAAATCCGACAATGGAATTCCATGCAGCAACATGAAAAATATATCTCCAGTTTACATCAGCCATCGAGATTGTGCGCCTTGTCAGAAAGGGGCCCCGGTACCAGCAAAGATCACGAGCGGTTTGGCTTCTTGGAGCATTGATGCAAAGGATTGGGTAAGAAGCTTCCGAAGATTTTGATACGCTATAAACTTACAATAATAGGCGTATCAGAAGTAGTGAAGTTGTGGAGGGACTGTGCGATGCAGGAAATGAAGAAAGGAAAGGCCAGGAACGACGATGGTCGACAGGATGGCGAGAATCATGATATTCTCGCAGACCTCCTGAATCTCAATGAATCAGCACTGGAAGCTGCACTCCTGTAGCTTGTTGAGAAAATAAAGTATGCATCAATATTGGAGAAGTTTGCAGGATATATTGTGACACAGCGGTACTGCCGGTTTCCAAGCCCAAACTTTTGGACAATGTCCTGTAGTGATTAATGAGTGAAGCGTGAATAAACAGAACCAATCTTTTAGAAAAACCTGGCCAGAAATAAGACTACTGAATTGACCCATTCAATGTTTGTAACTTAACTGAGCCCTCAGAAAGACTATATAAAGTCGCTGTCTCCTGTTTCTTTTCTCTGTCTCTTCTTGTGCTTAAGAACCCACAAATCTTCATGTCTTCAACACATCGTAACCCAACAAAAGCACTAATCACTGAAATTTCACTCACAGAACCCCTCCGATAGTGTCTCTCATTCCACAATATATCCAACCTCCCCCAATGTGCGTTCACCGCTTCAGTGCGCACCCTGGCTGCGCCCACAAAAACTATCTCAAATGGCCGATTATAGCCTGTGAGAAGAGCAACTGTGACGGCGGCGAATGTCAAAATTCTGAGGAATCTGTGGAGATGATTTATGGGGCGTGTGATATCTGCTGTCAGCTACATCGTGTTGAAAGAAACTATCCCTCTCCCGGAGATATCGAGAGTGATTTTCCTTGGGGAAGGTGGAAACCTGCAAGATTTAGATAGTGAAGTAGATTTATCGAGAAAGCTAGACAATGCAATGAGTTATATGTGATTTTACCGTAATCTGTAATGATCTAGGCATTGTTTATTGTTTATTTTTTGTTGAGAGGAGATGAGTATGGAGTTGTGAGGAAAGAGTTGCTGTTTACACCTCTGCGCCTGCCGGTTTTGAAACAAGATTAACTTCATGGAGATGGCCTTGCACAACCTGTGGAAACCACAACTCAGTGTTCCCCTCTCAATATCCCAAAAATATTGCTTTCGCAACAACAACCAGCTTTAAGACGTATTACTACCTCGTCAAAGTGCAAGACATACATTTGGCTTCGAACTTGCTTTAAATTCAGATATCAACAACAATCCCTTTTCCGCCGATCACCGCCTTTCTAAATAGCATCGACACACATTGACTTTCAATCACTTCCAAGTTTATACATACAGTTCAGGATGTGTTCCTCGGAAGTATTGTCCCATGCACCATGTCAACATCGAGTTTCGAGGCCTCTGGAATTATGTATTCCAATGACACAGCGGCTGCAGAATCCAGATGCCTATATTGGATTTGGATGCAGAAATTACTACTCAGTCGTTTTGGAATCTGAGAGCTTCTGTTATATTTGCATGCATGAAATGAAGGGCAAAGCACGTCGTGCAATTGCGGCATTGGCAAAGCTACAGTTTGCTAAGAAGGAGAATGCTCCAGTTATTAAAAAAGACAGCTTTATTGACGAAGACAACTCAAAGTCAGTACACTGTCAGATAGCAAAGAAGAACAGAGCCATCGCTAATGTTCTGAAGCAGGTATTTGAAGGTTCCAGAGAGGAAGAAGCGAAGAGTACATGCCCCATGCGACGACAACAGCGGTGACCGGAGGAGAGGAGATCAGATAATTCGAGGCTTAAGGAGGCTAATTCTTCTTCTTGGTACAGAGATCACCGTCAGGAAAACGCCGTCGCTCTTTGAGCCCCAGTACACACTCTCAACAGAACCTGTTAACTCGACAAATGAACATCTCGACCAGTCCACAACCCAAGCGGATCTGTCTTCCAAATGGCGGCGAACCCCAACTGCATACAGACCAACAAACAAGCAACGTTTCAGTCTCTTCTAAGGACAATATGTACTTGAACTCCCCAAAGCCCAGCGAACCTATGCCAATTGGAAGATTTGTGTGTGGCACCTAGCTAATGACCAGAGTAACAGGAGAACTTCCAACGTTGCAATTTCCGAGCAACATCCAGTAGAAAAGCCACTTCATCATACACTTAAGTAAGCCAACACTGTCTTGCGTATCTGATCCATTGCAAAATATGAACTAACAAAACATGCAGGCTGGATCAAATGGGCTTCGAAAAAGTGCAACCGACCACGAATAGAGGGATATTGGACCTTCTGTACGGCCCATCGGGTATCGAAGAGCACCCAGCTCGAAAACTTTTCGACGACGTCAAGATCGACCTCACAAAGATCTAAACTGCGAAGTGGCTGCAAATTCTAGAACCTTTGGTGTTGATTGTTTTTCAGGGTTGGGTGGTAATGCAGAGATTCGTATGATGGACATAGTGTCATTGTCTGTTCGATATGGGATATTCCTGGCAAGTTCTGGGAGGTTTGGACTTGGCCTTTCCGCATCGTGAATTGGATATTGACTTGGGCTTTCTTCTTCCAGCCGTTGGCGAGTGGTGGGCACGAGACGGATTGGGTAGAAATTGTTTCAGGGCCTTCCCAGGATAATACATCAAGTTCTATCAGTCAATGCTCTGGTTTTACTTGAATATGCTTGAACGTCGGCTATGACTGTGGACAAACATGCGACGTAGGGACATCTAGTGGAATCGAAAGCAGAATCATACGGAGTGAGCTGATAATCAGATACCCAGCTGGATTGGATTTATTTTGCCAGAAGCTGACGATAATGAGTATCCATTCCCGCGCTTCCTTATTCTTCTGCAATATCATCTTCCCGTTGTCATCTCTCGATCTCTCAGTTCCAACATTTCCGCCGCATATGTCTCACATGAAGATTGACAACAACAACAACCAATGGTTGGAGACTTCTGTTCTCTTTCTTTTGAACAGAGAACTTGAATAAAACCTTTGTTCTTGCAGTTGTTTGAATTCGAGTTCATCGTGGCCCTGACTGAGGGAGGACATTCTGAATCTCACCCTAACCTCATCTTCTAACCAACTCCAGCTGTGGGGCCTCTTTCAAGAATCTCGGACACGCTCGTGCAACCCGTGGAGAGAATGGAGATTTGATATGGAATGAATGGGCTAAGGATAATAACCAGGTAATATCTTTGAGAACTATAACGAAGTAATATCATTCAATTGTCAATCACGTTCACATTCAAAGAATACAGAACTGTGGAAGAACTTTATATTCCTATGTATATTTCCACAAAAAATTCGCCCGAACACAGCATGGTTCTGTAGTACCAGCCTACATGACAACACAAGAGTTCTTCATCCTCCTCTCATCCTCGTTCCATTTCTCCCTCCAGCATTTATCACACATTGCCAGATGATACGAATACCTTTCCATCTTAACATAGTCAGGACAGTCTTCTGGCTCAAAGCCATAGATGCCTTGGATATTGTACCTGGTGCGCTTGCACCGCTCCCACCTGACTTTCTTGATACAGTCGCAGCCCCATTTGGTTTGAAAGCAGACACACATGTTTGAGTCGTTAGGCTTAGTTTCTACTTCAAGAGAAAGGGGGGAAGAAGCGTATTTATATACAGCAGAAGGCTGTTTTTTTGAGGCGATGAACACAGGTCAGATAATTAACAGTTGCGTGAGATCGTCTGAGACGGGTTCTATGTTCAATTCACGAGAACTTGTTCTGCGGGAATGTATTCGCGAATACGGTAGCCGTATAGAACAGGGCATAAATGAAATGGCATAATAAAGAGTTCACTATCTTATATTCTGTCCTCGTCTTCATAGTCTTCATTGCCTTCGTGGTTCTTATACGGTTATCCGTGAGAAATTTCATCGTTCTCAGAAGTAAATATTAATACTCGACATTGCCGTTAAGAGAAAATATGAAGCTATTGTCAAAAGTAGAGCAGCACAGTAGAATAGATGAATGAAAAGTGATTGATTAATTAACTATGCTATGGACCATCCTTCTCTTGATATAGGTGGTCGTGACAAAGGCTCAAAGAGCCGATGGAA
>Ga0123337_10001545_pt1 | contig 29084 bp, 12 predicted proteins | sample frozenSSSSmetaG_FD_89792 | JGI IMG/M metagenome (GOLD analysis project Ga0123337, IMG submission 89792) | Glacier valley bacterial and archeal communities from Borup Fiord, Nunavut, Canada, to study Microbial Dark Matter (Phase II) -... | ecosystem: Environmental > Aquatic > Freshwater > Ice >...
ATGGAAGATTCTATGCATTCACACAGGCCTTTGAGCCTTTGTTTTAGGCCCTCTATATTATGAGAGGCCTGCTCTAGATTAGATAGTTTTACAATCAAGCATTTTACATCTCTCATTTCTACAATAATGAGGTCATCCATAAACGCAAACGGGGCCGAGTCTCTGAGAGCAATTTTGGGTTTGCGATGGGCTGATGAAGCTTTTATTGTGTTCTCACTGTGATTTTTATTCCATATTATTGCCTTTGTCTCATACTCAGATTTCTGCCGTTGATTTGGGTATTTAAACTCTCTCCCACCTCTCGAGAATAGAGAAAACCAGAAAATCAGAGCAAGAAAAAACTTCACTATTCTTGGGTGGATGTAGACAAAACTCTTAAAATACGAATGCACATAATCAATAATCTCTTCATCTCCTCAAAATCTTAATAACAAGCAAGAGAGGAGCGACAGCAAGACCGAGAGTAAGAGTAAGCAGCAGATCGACAACAAGAAGTCAGCATCAAGTATCAACAATAACAACGTTTTACAAATATATTCTCATTGTTTCCCTCAAGCTCCCGACTCCTCCCTCTGAACAAGTTTGCATAGCATATTCCGCCATCAACTCGATAATTGGCTGGCAGTCGATAGCAGTGGGCAGCTTGTCTGCATTGTCTACAATGTAGATAACGTAGTTTATTCTCGAGCATAGCAATCAAAGAAACTATTGCCACTTTGTTCCTCAGAATCCCCCTCGAATCACGGCCACAAGACCGTCATATGGCCTATACGCTGCAGACTCTCTACCCATGACATGGCTTTTATTCCTCCCCCCATGGACTACTCACTATGGCCAGACCCAACTCATATTTACGATTTTAGGCAGTGCGAGTACATGCAACATCACTCTTCGTGTCACTAATACCTCAGCTCAGCATGTGTCGTTCCACTGCCCTGGCAACCTGAGAGTATAATAAAACCCCTTTCAAGCCACTGCCAATCTCCACTCTTCGATCCCGCTACTTTCTCAGACCTATCTTCACAGTCCATCACCATCTCAGTCCTCTCTAAGCAATATCCTGGGGTATATAAACCCCTCTCAGCCATGTTTTCTACTCCTTATCACACCGCATCCATGAATGTACCTCCCCAGCAACATCCGCCTCGGTGAGTGAGTCATGCTCTAGCCTCCTCCCGCTTCCCCAACACCAAATCAACGCATCAGCATAGTCGACGAGATGGCGACAGTGAAGCGACGTCGACGGCAGGAACTCCCGGGTGGCAAGAATGAAAACAAGAAGAATGGCGGCGACGACGGGAAAGAGTAGGACCAGCAGAGCCTTCATGGATGCGGAGTCGCTGGAAGCTAGGCCGTAGGCAGGATTGGTGGTGTATGCCTTTCTCCACGTACAGCGGAATCAGCCAGGCCATGAAGCTCCCAAGAGAATAGGAGCACCTTGGTTGTTCTGGCACCGTCAACTATAGAGTGCCTTTTATACTTCGAATAAGCACAGCACACATTCGCACCAGCGGAGTATAGTCATGTCATCATTTCATTCTCATCTCATCTCATCACAGCTTCACCAGCCTCAGCAGCAGCAGCAGCAGCAGCAGCAGACAGATTCCTGACTGCCCGCCGCCCACCACGACCGAGCCATGCGAACCTGTTCATCCTAACGAAGGTATATATTTCTGGGTGGGGTATCAAAGGAGCACATAAATCCATTTCGCAAGCCGCCAACCCAAAAGGGTAAATCAAAGAACCCATCCCATCCGTGACCCAACCAACCTCCCCAAAGCCCAAAATAATCATCCATCCACCGCCTGATAAAAAGATCGTGAGGTATGCCTCCATCCCTAGGTATGTAGAGAAGAAAAATGCAAGGAAACACGCGTGCACGCCGCAAATGCACCAGATATCGCCCACCAATCGCCCAGCAAAATAGGAGAAGCGGAGACGTGGGAAAGGAGACTTCCATTTGACAAGAGAGAAAAGGAAAATTATTTGCCTTCTCCAATGCCCAGACTTGTTCCCCGCGCCGCAGATCTGGCCCGCCGTGTAGATAGATTTGAGGCCGTTGATTCATAAATTCGTACAGAAATGTCGTTCTGTGAGTCCGTATAGGGCTGATATGTATAGAGATATATAATTTGAATAAATAAAAGATAGCATGGTTGCCGTCAAGGCTGTGGTGCCGTTTGAGGCATCGAGAGGAGAGGTTAATATGCTGCTGCTGCTGCGTTCTCCCGTTCGCCAGTGGCGACGGCGACGAGGGCCTCCAGACGCAACATACTGTTGTCGGTCTTTGTCTCCTCGCGTGGCGGTCTCGGCGGCAGAGCTCCTCCCGACTCGTATACTGAGATCGCCTGCTCTATCATCGAGAACGCCGGGCCCGGGCCGCGTTCCAGCCGCGGTCGGCTGTCTTCCCAGCCACCAGGTTGGACAATGAGGGGGTGGTAATCCGGATTGGCGACGCTGTTGGGCGTCCCCGGTACGCCGTTCTCGGAGCTGCTCGAGCCCTCGGGTGATGTGCGTTGGCATTGTATTGGGGGCCCTGCATACCATCCCTGACGCTTGGATTCGCGGGGGGTCAGGGACGGCGCGCTTATGTGGTGAGCATGCCTTGAGTGCGCTTCTTGCGACGGGTATATTGGGGCTCCGAAGCTGGGCCTGGGAGCTGCTCGTTGAAGCTCAGCCTGTGCTTGTTGAGCCCGCTCTTGGACGGCTCGTGTCACGTCGGAAGCCCATGCGCTGGCGTCATCGGTACGGTTTGTGGTCTGAGCAATCTCGAGACGGGTGAAGTTGCGTGGAAGGTTTGTCTCCCATTGGATTGTGCTTTGTCGTTCCTCGGGCCTGGAATACTCTGTAGGATGCATTGGAGCTCTGCTGGGTGTATCGATCATCATCGGGCTTGGGTTGCGCCGTGGAGGCGTCGCAGGACGTGGCACCGGATCGAAGCTTTCGATACCAGGCAATGTGATTTGCGCCGGAGACGACGATGAACCTGGCTGAGATGGACCTGGCTGGTAGTATCCTGATGTCATGACACTTTGTAATCTGCTCGTGAAGCCTCCCTGCGATTCAGGATGGTGCCAAGTACGACGGCGATAATCGTCCGCAGCACTTGAGAGCGACTCACGCCTGGACCAAGCAGATCCTACCGATGAGGTCGGACTAGCCAGCATGCTTCCTGACGGCGTGAATGTCTCTCGGGTTCCAGAGTTCAATGGTGCCAAGGACGACCGACCAAATGATGACGGACCAAATCCTCCATGAGGCGACTGAAAGGGGCTTTCAGACGACGGTACAGATAATCTGCGTCCTGGTGTTCTGTGTCCGGCGTAAATACTCGCAGTCCTTGAATGAGAAAGAGGCGATCCCACTGCCGAACTCCACTGCGGGCTGTCATAACCGCCCGAAAACCTGGACGAGATTGGAGTGCTAAAACCACTTGATGAAGGATATTGACTCTCTGTAGATGGATAACTTTCATGTGAAAGTCGTGCTCGTGGATCAGCAGCCATCACAAGAGGTGGTGGCCTGCGTCTTATATCTTCACGATTCCCGTACATTGAGCCTATTGAATTGATACTTGAAGCGGACAGAGAATTTCTCGTATGACCGCGAGGCTGGCCTGAGAGGCTTCCAGTACTCGCCCGAGCACGGTTACCAGCTGGCCTCACACGATCAGTCCGTATTTGTCTCTGAAATCTCGTTCCAGTCGCGGCCAGGGAGTCTCCTGGGATCTCTTCATTGACATGGACGGTTTGGGCATGTTGTCTCAGATTGTCCAGTCGTGAGAATCTACGAGAGCAATGACATTGAAAGGGCCTCTCTCCCGTATGTTTTCTATGTGGAGGTTAGCTTAAGCTTGTACTTCATGGAAGTATATTTAGACAAACCTTATATGTCGAGCTAAATGTTCGCTTCTGGTAAAACTTAAACTACAAGGTGGGTAGTCGGTGCAGAAGAATCTCTGTGATTTCTTCTTCTTCGTCGTGCGGGTGCCATCGGCAGCGACGCTTTCCTCATCTGAGCCATCTTCATCGTCGTTATCAGAATCGTCCATATCGACGTCTTCTGAGTCTCGCGACTTCGCAGAGTACCGTGAGTTCCCGCGCTTGAGCGCTTTCTTATCTTCTGGAGCATCAGGAGCCGAGACGGGGTCTGGTAGCGGTCGTTGTGATGATAATGCGCCGAAGCTAGTCCTGGTAGGCGTCTTTGCATCGTCCAGTTTCGCTGACGAGGCTGGAGGAGCACTCAGCCCTATAGTTGGTCGTGGAGTCGTTGCAGTGGCCTCTTCTCCTTGATGCGACGGCGGCTCAGGCGCGAGACTTGTATTGACAGCTTGAAACGCAGACATTCCTATGTTATAATGTATTGCCACCGAGGTTGTGATTGATAGTTGACTTGACAGCGAAGGCGCTTGAGGGACGTGTGTCTATCCAGACTGGCACCTGTCGAAGAAAGATGTATAGGGGATCGAAGTCGAGGTTCGAATTCGAGAGTCGAGGAGTGCGGAGGACAAAATAAAGGGTATGTTGTTGACTAGATCAAGGGTTGTGTCGAAGGAGCCGCATATAGTCTGTCATGTCCAGGTCAAGTCTGGGACCTAGAAGCCCTCTCTGCCTCCAGAACGTTGCCTTGCGGACGACACGGATCGCTTGTCAGCGAGTATTTGACAGATAAGTTCGTGTGATGACGATGGAAATTGTCGCAGTTTTCGAGTATTGACCAAGGGCTATCGTGGCAGGTGCCGTTGTTTATGATCGAGTTGATGATCGATAAGCGGCGGATGGCGGGGCGAGGTGGAGCAGGAGCAGGCGACGACGGCGTGGAGTTTTGACGTTTCAGGTTGATTCGATCAATATATTGATGCGCATCACGCAGAAAGCATCAGATAGCCGGCGGGGATGATATTGTGGTCGAGGAATGATTAGGTACAGAGGCTTGAAGATTGACTATGTATGTCGTCAACAGGAACGGGAGGCCGGAGTTGATGCTGAAGAGGTCGAAGAGGTCTACGTCGGGATTGCGTAAGAGGGAAGAAGCGTGCTTCTCTTTGACGTTAGATGGGAGGAGGGGGTGAGCTGAGTAGTGAGTGAGGAGAAGGTACTGTGGAATAGTGAGGGGTGAGGGTGAGGGCGAGGGTGGGTTGAAGCAAGGTAAGGTAGTAAAGTAGTGAGGGCTCAGGTCGATGTGGAATGAACAAGGCAGGGGAGTTTAGGGAGCCCCAGGCTGGATGATGATGATCGACGACGTTACTCTATGCAGAAGGCTGGCTGGGCTGGGCTGGTAGGTAGGTAGATGTACTCGAGTAAGTCGAGTAAGCTGGCAGCTTCCTTGGTGGGATCTCTTAGTGTCTTTTTTCACTGTAATGCGCGAATGCGGAAGAACATGGGCCAGGGGCGAATAATAATCGCAAGCGGACGGGATGCTGTTTTTCTTCGATGCTTCTTTCCTGGTCTTGCAAAAGTACGATGGATGATGGCGCATGGCAGCAACAATAGCAGATGCGGATGCAGATGCAGATGCAGATGCAGATGCAGATGCAGATAGATGCATTAGGTGAGATGGTAACGGCTAACGTACAATGGCGATCATATATTTTCTGTTTTCTCCTGATTTCGAGGCAACGCCCTCTTCGATCTTCACAGTAGCCTCTACCCCTCGACCAGCTACTCGGATTTGATGAAATGAGAACGTCAAAAGCGGCACAGGACAGGAGACCCGAACTGCATGCATGACATTGGATTCAAGGAACCCAGACACAGAAACAACACAGAGACACGGGAAGGGGGAGGAAGCCGCATATGTATACATAGTGTTGCGCGTGGAGAGAGACTTCGGAGACAAGTACTACCCCGATGCTTTCTCTGTGGTCCGGCGCCTTTTAGGTTCTAGAACACAAATGTTTCAAACTGCTAGAGATGTAGTGCACATGGTATGGTTGAAGCTAGGCGGAGGTTAGAAAAGTCATGCCCATCAACGTCAGGCCTTTGTCAAAGGCTATACATTACGCTAGGCTGTTGTTGTTTTGTTATTTGGCTCTCATTGCAGACAACTAATGCGGCTGGGCATGTTGACGTTTCGGTTCTAGGACGGCGAACGGGTGGACGATGGACGATGGACGATGAATGAACGCAACGACGGACGATGGACGATGGGAGCCATTATCTCATCTCCAAGTCTCAGGTACAGTGGCGATGTGCCTCGCCTGAGTCGCCTGAGTCGCCTCATTCTCACCTTACGGATACTGTGCCTTACTCCTCCCGTATGTACCTCGCTGTGCCTCATCGTCGTACCTTGCCTCTGACGAAGGCTGGAAATTCGGTATCCCAGTAGTATCCCAGTAATCCACACCTCGAGTCCGTCTTACATACTGCATGGCCATGCGGAGTTAACGATGATTGGCGCCAAACACCGCCGGATGATGCTAGCGCCTTGGTTGTTGACCCCTCCGTTGCTTCGTCCCGCATGCCCTTCGACTCGACTCACAGGTAGGTACCTAGGTACCTACTCAGTCATGCTAGCAAACTTAGGTATAACCGTATAAGGTCTCACACATAACCATACTGTACATACCTTAAAAGCACCAAACCATCCCTACTCTGCAATGAGGAGCATGCTGCAATGAGGAGCATGAGTATGTACACACCGCATCCGTCTTGATCGCCCCTCATGAGTGAAGGGCCAGCAGCCGCTTTTGCTGCCCCTCCTTGGTCACGCCGTCCGCACGCAGGTCCGAGAGCCAGATGATATCACGACTGCCTATACCTATACGAGTTACTCCTCGTCAGCGATTTACATGGGCAGTTTGACAGCTCATGGTTGCATCTTGTCTCTCGTTGACACGATCTTCTGACGAAGGCTCAGCCAAGGATGATATATTGTGAGGATTATGACGATAAGGCTGTCCTTCCACCGCGCAAGCTTTGATTGCCCACCTCCTCCGATGTCATCTGATGGGAGTATCTGTGTTCCAACAGTTCCTGGACAGAGGAAGACAAGGTTCAGAGCATACCACCGCCAGCACTCCCTAAAGCGCCAGAATGATGGTTGCGGTCAGCAAAAAGATGATTGATCACATCAAAAGCCATCCTTGGGCGTTCTCCGTCGTGTGGCTCGCCCCACCAGCAGCGGATGACGATACAGAGGGAATCTGTACGAATCTTCATCAGGAAATGGTTACCGTCCCACTCATCGTGACATCTTTCTTCGCATAAAACATAATATATCGAATCAACACGAAAATGCGAAGAAGCGCAGCAAAGCTTCCACCAGGCATACACAGTAGGTACATGTCATATCCTAGGGGAAATACGTCCGCTTTGGGACGGATGCGGATGTTGGCAGCGCCACTCGGTGCATCATCCATGCTGACACCGCGAATCTGTATGCGCCGTCTCCCTGCAGCCTACTAGGTATGTACCTAGTCTCAGGTTCTTAGGTTCTTAGCTCCAACACAGGGCAAGATGACGATGCAAGGCACCGTGACGGCGCAATTCCGCATTAGGCTCGACGGCATGATGTCTCAGCCTGGACGAGTCACATGTTGTGATATTTTTAGCTTCCATGTGTGTATCCGTATGTATGCATGTATGTATGCATGCATGTACATACATAAATGATAGGAGCAAGGTAAGAAGAGCAGATAAGACGGTGACTCGGTGAGTGGGAGATAAGCAAGGACCTACATCATTCTTGCAGTTCAGCCTGTTCAATTCAGTCCAGTCCAGTTCAGATATTCGGTCTTCTCGGAGCGGGGGCCTCGAGGATGGCGGGTGGTTATTATTCTAGAGTTAGAACTTAGCCAAACTCAGTCCAAAGCTAAGTGTGCGTGAGTTTGTGCCGTTATAAATTGACTAAGATCTCGAGTCTCGACTCCTGAAGATGCGTGTCAAAAGGCTTGTTTCGCTGATGTATTTGTGGGATGAGGACCACGGTATTATCATGAGAGAGGGAGACGGAGAGGGAGAGGGAGAGGGAGAGATGGTAAAGTCCCTGCGTCCAGGCACGTTCTCCATTAAGCCTTCCACTATCACCTCAAGCCTGGGTTATTACCGCTCGCTTGCCCGGCTTCGCGCGCTTGTTTGAGGCTATATAGGCTATACGCGGCTTTGCCTTGGTAACCGCCATAACCGCAAAGGCTATCAAATGGTCCCCGATTCAAGCTACAAATAAACATGCTCAACTACATCAGTCTCAGCTTTTCCACTCAGGAGAGGAATCTTTCGAGAATGGCATCAAAACATATCACTTTCACGCGCTCATACGCTAATTTAAGTGCAGATCTTCCCTCCCTCTCTTTTCGATTCAGATGCTGCAAAATCACTCTCTTTCTCTTCTGAATCAAGAGTGTCGAGCATTCAGAATCAAAGAAAGCATGTGAAGTCCAGAAATTGACATCTCTCCTCGTTTGAGAATATCTAACTTCAAGCATTTCCCCAGATTTCCTACTGAGGAACACAAACAGGGACAAGACCTTGAAGATGGCTTAGAATGTCTACTATCCAGTTGAGCTCTATCTTCACGCTCATTCCCCATCCAATGTCACTCACACAGTCACTCTCGCTCGATATTTAGCCGCGCTGGCCGCTGGGGGCAGTTTAAAACCTCCTTCCATCAAAGCTAGTCCCCAGTTTCACCTGGGCCGTGACGATATCTAGCTTTGCTCATCTTTGGAGCTAGAGTGAACCCTGATTGAAGATGCGATAGCCAAAGCTTATTATCCGACTCTTTCCTAACTCCCGCAGTTCAACTATACCTAGCCAATAGAAATTTCAGGGATCAAATCGATGTCTTCCTCTCAATATGGAGTTGCTATACGCATCTCTTTCTGCAACGAAATGGCAGGCCATTGGCCACGAAATCTATGGCACCAGTTTCTTTGTTGACACACAGACCTGGAATCTTGGAGGCTGCAGGTATCCACGAAATTTCTTTGTTATACTCCAGAGACCTGCCAACGCATCCGGAAATCCTGAGATACAATGCGCCAATCGCACCTCGCTGGGGTTTCTTTGATCTCGGATTCTCATAAGGCAAGTTTTTGGCAATCGAGCAAGTTCGTATGCGTCTATTGTCTCTTATCCATATACCGAATTACATCTTTCAAATCTTCGGTTTGAAGAACTGATTAAAACGATTTTTACTTTTGAGGCTTGGTTGAGCCAGTAATCCTAGAATTATGTCTGGTGCGGAAGATCACAGCGATTCGCTTTTTGGAGGGGATGTGTCAGACTTATCCCAAGGGCAAAGCCCGGTCGTCAATCCCGACGAAGTAGACCAGATGGTAATTGACTCGATTGGAGGTGTTCCAGTGATATCAACAAGTAATACTCCTCACCCATCAGGAAGAAATACTCCCTCTGTATTCTCAGGAAGGAATACTCCAGTGTCGAATCATGCTGGACCTAGTGAACCGCCCCGCCAATTTCAACAGACGATCGATGGAGTATGCAGATATTTCCTCAAGGTCCGTACCTCTTTATCTATTTCAAACACAGGCTTCTAAGATATCCCAGGGGAATTGCAGATATGGTGCCAAATGTCAATATGGCCATCCTGTTCCTGGCATCCTACAGCATCCCCAGCAGCATCCCCAGCAGCAGTCCCAGCATTCATTTTCGCCATTTTCGCAAAATCACACCGTCCAGCAAGAGCTGATTGACGAGAACCGCATGCTCGACAACGAGATCGCGCGTCTCGACAAGGAGCTCAGACGCCTCGAGAAAGTTAACATCCAGCTCAGCAGCGAGAACCGGGAATTCCGCGACGAGCTCGGTGTGGTAGGGCCATACGCTCAAAAGACGATTACTCAGTTGGAGGAGGTGCAGGCAAATTTGGAGGAGGTGGAGGCCGAGCTTGCCGATACGAAGAAGACGCATCGCCAGCATGATACGCTGCAGGAGCGGGAGATTAATGAGCTCCAGGTGCAGCGAAGGGCGATGATGGCCGAGATTGCGAAGTTGAGGGAGGAGCTTGACGGTTTCTGGAAGGACAATGAGGATCTCAACACGGAGAATGTGAAGATGAGGAGGTATAGTATGCACCTTATGACCGAGAATGCGGCGTTTAGGGAGGAGAGTGAGAACAGGATGGAAGGCTTGACAACCGAAACAGAAGAGCGATTGCAAAACCAAGTAAAGGAGTTCGAGGAGGAGATACAGCGACTGAAGGAGCTCGGAGAGACTAATGCCGAGCTCGAGGGGCAGGTTCTGTTGATCAAGCGCCAGCTGAGCGATGCGAATGCCGACCTAGCGACGAAGAATTCGGACGACAGCCAGCAGATTAAGGAATTGGAAACTAAGGCAGTGATCGTGGCACTGCGACAAGAGCGCGATAAATTCGCGGACGAGCTCAAGGAGCTACAGGCAGCTTATCGACAGCGCGAAGGCACGAATGCCGAACTCAGGGGACAGGTTGTGCTGATCAAGCGCCAACTGAGTGACGCCAACGCTGACCTAGCGATCAAGGATTCGGAGGATCAGGAGATGCAAAAAAACGAAACAGACACGGTGGTCGCGACACTGAGACAAGAGCGCGATAAGTTGGCGAACGAGGTTAAGGAGCTGCACAGCGCCTATCACCAGTACAAGGAGACCAATGCCGAGCTCGTGGAGCAAATTGTGCTGATCGAGGGCCAGCTCAGTGAAACCACCGCCGATCTAGCTACTATGGGCTGGGAGAAGAGCCGGGAAATCGAGGAACTGGAAGCCGAGAAGGCGGCGGAGATCTTGCGATTGAAGGATCAGGTTGCGCTGCTAGAGGCGGAGAGCGAGAGGATCGGAGACGCGCCGACGCAGGACGGTAAGATCGATGCGGTCGAGGTGGAGTTGGACCTTCTGAGGCGCAGGCTGGAGGAGACGAGCAAGCGGGAAACGGAGCTGCGGGAGGAGTTGAGAGTGTATAAGAAAGCCGACGGGGTGTTGAAAAGGATTCTGAAGGAAGGGATGGAAAAGGGACGAGCGTTGACGGATGAGGAGATCGGGATGCTTGCTGCAGGAGAGGGAATGGGGAAGCTGGGCGAGGGTGTGGAGACCGAGAGATGGGGAGCAGAAGTGGCGAGATTGACACTCATTACCGCCGGGCAGGACGCTGGCGGGACGAACGCGAAGCAGATGGAAGAGGTCAACCAGCTGACGGCAGAAGTGGCGAGACTGACGGCGGATAACGCATTGCAGAACCAGAAGAATGGTGACAAGATCTCTGTCCTCGAGAGTACCATTGCAGACCTGAACCGACAACTGCGCGAAGTTGTCGCGACGCAGGAGGAGAATGTGGAGTTGAAATCACGACTGCTGACAGCGCAGGAGGCGGCAAGGGAGCTGAGAAGGTTATTGGAGGAGGCGAGTGCGAAGAAGGTGGTGATGGAGGAGGTGGTGGGGGGTATCAAGAAGGAAGAGGACGACGGGCCGAATGGCGATCTCATGATGCTGAGAGAGGAGCTGAGTAACCTGAGAGAGGAGCTCGGTAATCTGAGACGGGCGAATGAGGCGTTGAAACCTGCAGCAACAGAGCAGGTGGGAGGTATCAAGAAGCAGGACGGTAATGGGCCGATTGACGATATAGCGACGCTGAGAGAGGAGCTCAATAACCTGAAACGGGAGAACGAGGAGTTGAAAGCTGCAGCAGTAACAACGCCTAAGAAAGGAGGAAGCAAGAAAGGCAAGAAGACCCCGCCTCCGCCGATCGAAACCGCAACGAAAAAGGCGACGCCAAAGAGGAAGAGGATGCAGCCAGTGGATGAGGGGTACAAGCCCGATGAGAATGATTTGAGTGATATTGCCGTGGAGAAAGAGGAGGAGAAGACGCCGGCGACGGGGAAGAGTTTCGGGGATAGAGGGGAGGATGGACACGCGAGGTATCCGGGGAGGAAGAGGACGAAGATTTATAAAAATCTTTGAGGGTGTGGGTGCGCTGAGGCTGGAAGTGGGCAGCTGTGGAGGTCTCTGGCTGAGTTTGGGCGTTTGGGCTTGGGATTTAGAGAGCGTTGGCAACTGGAGTTCTCTGGTTGAGATTCGGCGTTTGGTTTAGAATTTGTCATGCCGTATGGATCGAACTTTGAACTCGGGGAGTCTGAATGCGTGGTATAACTCTGACTTTTCTGCATTTTTGGGGTGGCATTCTTTGTTGTTGGATCGTGATCCGAACAGCAGACGCTCAAGCGCGTCTCCCAGGCGCAGCTTTCACGCTTCCTTTTTTGCACCATGCATAAACCACTTTGATATCCCTTTCTCAAATATCTGTTTAAAGTCCCACCATACCATAGCATGTATCCGACAAACTCATGTTATATGGTTATCGAGGTTTCAATGGCGCGCCTGCGGGAAAGCGCAGATTGCATAAAATCCGCCCTGCTCTCACATCCTAAGGAGTGCTGTAACATTTCTGAAAATGCCCTTGTCTGTAGTGCTGCTGTTGGCAATTCCGCTGTTGATGCTAGTGGATCCTGCTGCGGGGTTCCTGAGGATAGAAGAGGGATGGTTAACGGATTGAGCGGCCCCATGCTGCTGGAGGATTCGCAAATGCACAGTATGGACAGTTGTCTCCCGGCACTGGCTCATCCAGGGTTATTGCCGAAATAGATACTTCGTTGTTTTAGGTCGTTTCCTCCTTTATATATACGGCTTTCTCGTGCACTTCAACCTGGGGAAGCTTTTTCGCTCGCTACTAGGGCTTTACAAGTAACTTCTTTCTGTAGGCAATGCTTTATATAAAATAGAGCAAAGGCTATTCCTGGGCGATAGTGAGGTGCAACTGAGATTTTTATCTGTTAGATTGCTCATAAGACACAAGGGCCTGGATATTCATCACTCAGTTTCCAAACATGCACCCGAAGAGGTCGTTTTTTTTTGGTTTGTTGTTGGAAGTCTTTTGATTTGTCACATCACTGGAACAATCTCAAAGCATGAACACCGCTGCAAACATCTCAGTATAAAAACTAAAAAAGCCATCCTCAAATGAGGAATTTCAGGCACAAGGCCCTCGTACACGCACTTCACATATGCGGTGCAACCCCCCAAGCTTTATCTTCAATCTCTCCACCCGTCTCTATTCCCACAGGCAAGTCCAAGTATCAAACTCTACGACATGCAATACTGCCGCCCATCCAATTCCGTCACATGTAGCAATCCTGCTGCGGGATTCCTCACCCTCGTTCCTCTCTTGTCGTCTTTGAACAGCGGGAGTGACCAACAAGATCTCTTCTGCGTTTTCTTTCTGAGAAGAGAAATAATCAGATATGTGCGCTTTGTGAAAAGCTCAGGGGCCGATGGGATGCTGTCGTATCGCCCAACACTTCTCTTGTAACCTGTTTCTTTATCGTCGAGTTCGTAATCTTAGGGGAAGAAGAGGCCAGTATTTATATTTTCTGAGTGAGGGCGCTGAGAGTTGAGAAATGAGAAATGAGAAAATCGTCCTTTGTTGGGAAAGGGAACAACGCGGAGATCAGAAACAGCGTGCCATCCAGCGAGGAAAGGATTCAACATCTACACTCTGCAGACACTATGGCTTGTTGTATTACACAATAAATGATACAAAGGATAATCTGTCCAAGCCAGTGGAACTCGACTCCGATATGCTCAAGGGATACTGCAATCCGCCCTAAAAGGCGGCATTTGTAAACTGAAGGTCATCAATTTTGACATGCATCAATCCGCACACGCACATCGCAGATACCGTGGACATGATGCGGTTTGCAGATATGACGCTCTGTTGCCTCTTTCTCTCCTTATCAGACACTCACTCTCACTCTCACTCTCGCTCTTACAGAAGAGGGAAAAAAAGACAAAAACATACAACAGCAGGTATTCGCTGGTGGTCACCCACCCAACTACTAATCTGCCGATCTATGGAGCTTGTGTATGGCAGAGCGGACGGGATGCCCAATTCTCTCCAGTCTGTGGTCGTATGTGACTGTTATGCTCTTAACAATCTTCATGTCCCTATTCACAGAGCTAGAAGCAAAAGAACAAGAGAGCAGAAAGACAAAAGACAAAACATACAACAGCAGGTACAATTTTGCCTCAGTCATGCAGCCACCACCACTCATACTGCGCAGACCCAGAGCGGGATCCCCTATTGCGCATAGTAAGCATTGTCCAACACAAGTTCCTCCAGCCTCGGCTTGGCGCCATGCGGCCGTCACGAGTACTGCGCGTAATGGGACCCCCCTATTGGGTACAGTAAGCATATCCAACATCAGCATTTAAATAAGGAAGGCCTAACTGGACAGACAGATCGTCGGCTTCCTCCCCGGATTAGTCACCGACGATGAAGCATCTCGAAGAGTTATGCGGTGCTTCAAGAAGCATAAAAATGGATTTGCGGGCAGGTTCATACGAAAGCTTCTCAAAGACGAGCTGGCACTTGGCTATGGGCTGTCTATCACTGTGCTGAAGTGCGAGCAGCGACAACACGTCTCTTGCCCTCTGCATTTTCCGATTGGCTTAGCCAACGTAACAAACAGTCTGACAGGAAACGCCGCCAGGCTTTCCTCTCAGGTGAGGCGCACTCGTCCACAGTGGTGTTCAAGTTGGGCGGCGGTATGTCTAGAGCCCCCCACAATTGACTCGCAAGGGTCACGACGATATATTTATCACCATATCCGACAACTTTTCGCATCCAACTATATAGCCTGACTATGCGGCAATAACAGCGCCCTGTTCAAGATCACGATGAGCTTTGGCTTCAGTGTGGGCGACTTTATCGCTGCTTACGAGCTTGCCAACAAGATTCGAAAGGAATTTGCTAGTGCGCCGAGCCAGTTCAGGGATATTTCCGCCGAGTGAGTTATCTAAACAGATAATAAGCTGATACTGATTTATAATATAACAGCGTTAGAAGCCTCTCGATTGTTCTTAAAGATGTCGAAGTTGACCTACCTCAGTGGGAGCTCACCACCGAGCAGACTACCGAGTTACACAATATAGCTAAGGGATGTCGTAACGTACTTGAACAACTGAACGAGACGTTGGAGAAGTATCGGGAGCTGGATTCTAGCCCCAAAACTCTCGGCAGGAAGGCGCAAAGGGTGTTGAAGAGACTGACATGGGAGCCGGAAGACATAAAGGAGGTTCGAGGCCGCATCGTCGTTCATATTACTCTCCTAGTTGCGTTTCAAGGAAGACTTACCAAGTAATCTTTCCCATCCTCTTGAAATGCACATCTGAGCTAATCTACTTAGTCAACTCTCTTTGGCAATTAGAGATGGCGTGAATCAATTAAACCAGCGCCAGGATGATCAAGAGCACCGAGCTATCGCAGACTGGCTTACGCCGATTGATTACTCTACACAGCAGAGTGACTTGATTGCTAGACGGCAGGAAGGAACCGGGCAATGGTTGTTGGATTCGAATGAATACCTAGGGTGGCTTAACCAAAGCAAGCAGACACTATTCTGTCCTGGTATACCAGGAGCGGGAAAGACTATTCTCACATCTATTGTTGTCGAGCAACTCTGCACGAAATTTGAGAATGACGCGACTGTCGGCATTGCCTACCTGTACTGCAACTTTCGATGAGAGCAGGATCAAAAGCCCGCTGATCTACTCACGAGTCTACTAAAACAGTTGGTTCAGGATCAACCTTCAGTGCCTGAATGTGTAAAAAGCCTTTATGAACGCCACAAGGGCAAGCGAATGCGCCTTTCACTGAACGAAATCCTAGAAGCACTCTACTCTGTGGTCAGTAACAATTCAAGAACTTTTATCATCATTGACGGGCTCGACGAATGCCAATTTTCCGACGGAGGTCCCAAGAGGTTCCTGTCTGAGATCCTCAATCTTCAGGCGAAGACTCAAGTAAACATCTTTGCCACTTCGCGGCCCATTCAAGAGATTAAAAAAGTGTTTGAAGGAAGTGTATTCTTGGAGATCCGTGCTAGGGATAAAGATGTGGAGACATATCTAGATGGACATATGGCAAGGCTACCATCATGTGTCTTAGGCAATCCTGCTCTGCAAGAAAAAGTCAAGGCCGAGATTATCAAGGCGGTTGATGGAATGTACGTGTGTTTTAATGCTACTAAAAGCACGGCTAAGTTAGCTAACATTCTGTATAGGTTCCTCCTTGCGCACCTTCATCTAGAGTCGTTAATGGATAAGACAAGGCCAAAGGAAATTAAATCTGCATTAAAAAAGCTGCCGAAAGGGTCAGAAGCATATGATGAAGCATATAAGGAAGCTATGAAAAGGATCGAAGGCCAGAAACCAGGGTTCCGAGACCTTGCTAAGCAGGTTCTGTCATGGATTATATGCGCCAAAAGGCCCCTAACCACGTTAGAGCTTCGACATGCCCTTGGCGTGGAGATTAGTGAGCCCAAACTCGACGAAGACAACCTCTCAGAAATCGAAGTCATGGTTTCGGTATGCGCTGGTTTAGTTACTGTTGATGAAGAGAGCAATATCGTTCGCTTGGTCCACTATACAACACAAGAATACTTTGAGCGGAGCTGGGTTGCTATATTTCCCAATGCACAGACTGATATCACGACTGCCTGCGTTACCTACCTGTTATTCGATGCTTTTGAACCAGGATTCTGCACAACAGATGAAGAGTTTCAGAACCGGCGACAGTTGAATGCGCTGTATGACTATGCTGCCAGAAACTGGGGGCATCATGCTCGTTTGGCTTCAGAAGCGGTAGAAGAGTTGATTCTAGATTTTCTTAGCGATGAAAGAAAGATCTCGGGCTGCAGCCAGGCCATGATGGTTTCAGGAGCCTACTCCAACTACAGTCAACGCGTGCCAAGGCAAATAACAGGAGTACACATTGCTGCATACTTTGGGCTGTGGAAATCAATTAATGCTCTCATTGAGCATGGACATGATCCAAATTTGAAGGATACAGACGGTCGGACGCCGCTTTCGTGGGCGGCAGGGAACGGGCACGAGGGGGTCGTGAAGCAGCTGCTGGCTAAGAACGGCGTCGACGTAGACTCTAAGGACAAGTACGGTCGGACGCCGCTTTCGTGGGCAGCAAGGAACGGGCACGGGTTCGTGAAGCAGCTGCTAGCTAAGGACGACGTCGACGCAGACTCTAAGGATAAGTACGGTCGGACGCCGCTTTCGTGGGCGGCAGGGAACGGGCACGAGGGGGTGGTGAACCAGCTGCTGGCTAAGGATGGCGTTGACGCAGACTCTAAGGACACCGAGTACGGTCAGACGCCGCTTTCGTGGGCGGCAGAGAACGGGCACGAGGCGGTAGTGAAGCAGCTGCTGGCTAAGGACGGCGTTGACGCAGACTCTAAGGACAAGAATGGTTGGACGCCGCTTTCACAGGCGGCAGGGAACGGGCACGAGGGGGTCGTGAAGCAGCTACTAGCTAAGGATGGTGTCAACGCAGACTCTAAGGACGAGTACGGTCGGACGCCGCTTTCGCGGGCGGCAGAGAACGGGCACGAGGGGGTCGTGAAGCAGCTCCAAGGACTCTAACCTAGGGTCAGGCACGACTTTCGTAGGCGGCATAGAAGGGGCACGAGGGTGTGGCAAAGCAGCTTCTTGCTAAGGACGGCGTTGACCTGAACTCTAAGAATAGCTACTACAATCTAATCACAATTTGTCTCTAATCTATTATTTTACTTCGCACTAACGTTTCTTTGAGCGCTCGTAGGCTTTGATCGCGGGCGTTGCAATCCGCTGAAAGCGAACCGCATCCTCGAGGTCGTCTTCTGTAGCTAGAAGTTGGCGCGGCAACGACATGTTGAGTGCAGGATCATTCGTGCAACACCCCTTATTCTTTGGTAATTGTGTTCGAAAGCTAGGCATAATGGGGAAAATGGCCTTAAGAGGTTTGGATGAGAGAAACGGAGTAAATGGTAATGCTTTCTCGGAATGAAAAAAAGGGGTTGTTCGCTTCAGTCTGTGGTCGTATGTGATCGTTGCTGCCATGTTCCTGCTCATGTAGACAGTCTGCCCAAGAGGGAAGTACAAATGAATGGTATCACAACTCCTCCCCCTCCGTTCTCCCCCTCTCTCTGTGCCATTGCCACCCCCGTTTCCCTCGCTCCGAGCGCGACACCACCAACTTCTTCCCCCCCATGAAATCCAACTCAACCCTGGACGAACGACGCCTCCTCTCGCGACAAACACCATTGCTCGCCAGCGATCGACTCGATCACACCCCACGCACCGCCCCTGTCTGTCTGCTGCCTCCCATCATACCGCGGCCGCTCGTCGAGGAGAGGAAGAGCGCAGGGAGCCACTGGGCGCCGGCATCCACACGCACTTCGGCGGAACGTGTAGCAGCAGCGCTCAAGCTCAAGCCCAACGCCACGACAATCAATGACGATGCTAGACCGGCGACGACAGCCCCACCGACAGCTTTCCCGCTCGCAGCCATGGACGCCAGAGCCCTCGCGGCACTACATGCGCAGTTGTGTCGAGACCCCAGCCTTTCCCAATTCCCGAAATCGAAGGACTCATCCATTGCGTAAATCAGCCATTCCTTGTGTATGTGTGTGGTTTCACGAGATAGGTAGAGAAGAGATGGATGGATGGAAGAGGGGGGGGAGAGAGCTGGATGCATGTATTGATTAGAAATTAAAATGGAAAAAAAGGGGAGACATATTGGATATAACGGTTTATTATAAGGTATCCTCGTCGTTATATCCCGCCTTCCGCCCTAACTCCTCGAAGTCATATATAAAGACAACACAAAGGCATATTTCCTTGCTCAGTAGTTCGCAGTCGCACATAGCTCAGCTCGGGTATAAACGCAACGGACCTCCCCTCCCTCACTTCCCCATCGTACTCTCCCACTATCCGACAACTTTGGATTGGCAATTTACAACCTCCACATCTCGCACCTTATAACCTCGACAGATCGGTCGCTTGGGCCACTTCAGACGGCCCGCTGCTGCACATACGGCTGCTGATACGGCTGCTGCGAGTACGCCTCAACCGGCTGCGCGCTCGCGACAGGTTCCATCTTAAGCTCCGTCGTCGTTGTCGTCGCCTCGCCGCCGGGGACAGTGGAGAGGCCAGCGGTGCGATGGCGGTGCAGGGAGATACCTATCTGGCGTCAGCGCCGTCCCTCGCCTCCTCTGCTCTCCCTTCTCCAGACAAACTTGCACGGAAGAGAGGAGAAAGGTTGGAAACAGGACATGCATGACTTACCCAAGTTGATCAGCGTCGCGACAAACGACACCCAGACAAACGCCCCCAGCGCCGCAGCCGCCTTCGTGCACCCGACCGCCGCGCTCGAATTGCCGTAGTATCGATAGCCATACCAGTCGCCGAAGGCGGCGGCGAGGCTCGCGATTACGGCCCAGGTGCTGAGCCAGAAGATGACGAGGGCGATCTCGAGGCCGAGCTGCGCCCACACGCTGTAGGCCTCGGGGAAGAGGAAGGCGGTAACAAAAATGTAGCCCAGGAAGATCCAGGTCAGCAGCGACGTGAAGATGTTGAGCCCGTAGCCGCTGTAGCCGCCGAAGTAGGAGAGGGCGTAGGCGGACAGGGCGAGCGTGATCAGCGCGAGCACGGCCTGCACGATGCGCAGGATGCCGACCCAGAGCGGCTGCGCGGGGATGTGCGAGTGGGTGGCGCGGCCGCCGTAGGCGTGGATGTCGGTGGTGAGGGCGGGCATTTTGGGGGAGCTTGAGAGCAGGCCTTGTGCTTGTTCTGAGGCCGTGATGGGGGGGTTGTGGTATGCTTCTTCTCGAGGCGAAGGAAGAATATGTCGATGATGGTGGTTATAAAGGAAAGAGAAGGCTGCGCGAGGGCGGGGAGGACAAAGAGGGTTATTAAATGTGAGGACTGGGTTGGGGGAGAAGGGGGGAGATGCTGTGAATGGATGACTGGTCGCAGACAGCAAATGAGAAGTGAATGAGAAGTGAATGAGAATGAGGATGAAGGAGGCTTGAATGCTGGGATGGCAGCACAATCATGTATGCAGCCGCTGGCAATTACTCTGGGCGTCCACTGAGAACGGAATGCAGAACAGGTACGCAAGGGTACGGGGAGGGTACAGTACAGCCACTCCTAGGCTTCAGAAGATCATTGGCGATTGGTGGGAGAGGGATGGAGGGGGGGAGGGGGGGAGGGAAGGGACGGCTGAGCAGAAAGGCTGAGATGGGACATGGGAAATGCTTGGGATGTGCTTGGGATGTGCTTGGGATGTGCTTGGGATGTGCATCGGATGTGCTTGGGATGCAGAGAGTGTCACCTTGTGGCTTGTGGCTTGTGCTTGTGCTTGTGCTTGTGCTTGTGCTTGTGCTTGTCCGCCGACCGACTGGAGCAGGGAAGAATGAGGAAAGAAAGGAAGGAAGGAAGAGAGAAAAATACAAAGGAAAGAAGAAGGAGGAGGAGGAGGAGGAGGACGGAGAGATACACACATGGACCCTGGAATAATGAATAATGCGGTGAGAAGGGATGGGACTTGGAGGTGCGAGGTTCAGCCTTTCAGGTGCCCGCTGCAGGCCCTGCCCATACATACAGAGTTACATACAGAGTTAGATACAGAGTAGAAAAGACAGCCGCAAGAGGAGTGAGGAGTGAGGAGTGAGGAGTGAGGAGTGAGCATCCAGCCAAGAGAGCTTGATCGTCGCCTCCCTCCCCTCTCCAATATCAATCATCACATGACAATAAGTGCATATGTACGAGCCAAGAAGGCCGGAATTCGCTTCGCTTCATTTCGCTTCGCTGTGGCTTGCAGTCAGTGGCTTGCAGTGGCTTTCGAATACGAGGGAGGCGGAGGTGCGGCTGAGACTTGGTGGAGGCGGATGAGGATGACTGCCCATGATGGGATATACATACTCTACGATTATATATACTCTGTATATATATATTACTATATTATATAGAATATATATAATATATTATATATAATATATTCCTCTAATAGATTATATATTACATACCCTATATATACTCTGTACATATACATATATTCCTGTAATGAATTATATATTATATACTCCTATCTACGTCATCGATGCTGTTGGAAATATCTTCCTTCGAGGAACACACCCATCAACACATTATACACATACATACATACATACATACATACATACGTATGTTCTAACTTCTCCCCGTCACATCCCTGCAGGCCGTCGACGACATCGCTTTAATTATGTGTAGTGGAATACAAAGGGCTGAAGATGTCCCCCTTCTTTCCTTCCCGTCTATTAACGCCACAGAACCATCAATAACCCGCCATGCAAGATTTAAAGATCCTTCACTTGTCCGTTGATGACACGGGCTTAGAAAGCTACTTCCACATCCTTGTTGACGGGAGACATTTCAAATACATCTCCATTGCTTCCGGCGTCTACGACGTCGAAGATCTCACCTTCCCTCAAGCTCTACTCCCGAAACTACCACCGCTCCCTTCTGGCGAGTGGACCCTCGGCCACATAGCCAAAGCCGAGGATAACATCACTCCTCACTTTGCCTGGACGACCCAGAGAATCTTCTCAAGTATCCAACATACTTGGCATCCAGCATTCATCGACTACCTCTCGCTGACGATAGGTAAAATGCTCCTCCCCAACGTCTACGAGGCCACCACACCCAGCTTCAGCGCCCCAGTCATCGTCAAGCTCGCTCGATTTCCCTGGGAGACAGACTACTACGACCAGGAGACGCAAGCGTACTCCTGGATCGAGGGCCACGGCATCGCACCCAAGCTCCTCGGCCACGTAACCGAGGGGGAGAGGGTGATTGGCTTCCTGCTTGAGAAAGTCCATGGCCGTCAGGCCGGCCGCGCTGATCTCCACCTCTGTCAAACCGCGCTGTCAAGACTACACGCGCGGGGAATCCTCCATGGAGATGTGAACAGACACAATTTCCTGGTCCAGCCGTCCCGCGCCTACCTGGTCGATTTCGAGACCGCCAGGAAGACGGACGAGCAGCAGGCATTGGATTCGGAGCTGGAGAGTTTGGAAGGGCAGATTTGCAGTGACTGGAGAAGAGGGGGGAATTATAGTCTCGTCCCGTAGCCCCGGATTTAGAAGTGTGAGTGGTATACGCCTTACGCATTTCCATCTTACCACAAGGGCATCTCCGCACAAGATATCAGGTGGCTGGCGAGCAAAGCTTGGGCGTGGTGCCTATTCAACAGTGCGGTGCCGAGATTTCAAGTTCTCTCCTCTTCCTTTCTCTTCTCTTCTCCTCAATGCATGAAGACGCACAGCATGGAGGAAGAGACGAGGTTGGAGTACAATTTCTATTTCTGCATGACTTTCAGCTAATGATTTCCCCCACTCCCCCAAGGGGATGTCTGCGACTAGCTAGCCATTCTCCGCGATGGTATATGTTGCAATGTAACGCCGATATGCTCTCTATCATCTCTCATCTCATCTCATCTCATCTCATACACCCCCACCCCTCTCCTTTACAACTTGCTCCCAGACTTCGCACAGCATGACGCCCCCTCCGCAACCGCAACCGCCTCCGTCGCCGCCGGCTTCGCCTCGACCAACACCGACTTGTTGAACGCCTGCGTGCTCGGCGGCACGTCGAGCGCCGGGTTCTTCGAGAAGAAGTTCACCGGCTTCAGGCTGACCTTGATGATCTCCACCGGCATCACGGGGAAGTCCTCGATGCGCGGCACGTGGTTGATCCCGAACTGCACCCACACCACGATGTCCTTGTCCTTGACGTCGTCCTTGCGGTCCGCGAAGCTGCGCACGCCCGTGCCGCCGCGCGACTGGTTCGTGTATTTGCCGCCCGCGAACAGCTCGTCCTCGGCGTACGAGGTCACGTACACGTTGTGGTCCGCGAACTCGGCGCGCCTGTGGTGGAAGGACTCCTTGTCGGCGAGCATCTTCTGGAAGGGCGGCACGTGGATCTTGTACGCGACGGGCTTCCCGTTGACGGGGTTGCGCACGGCCGCGTTCTGGATCTTGAAGGTGCGGTTGACGTCGTAGTCCAGGTCGTAGCCGCCCGACGTCTCGACCGCCGTCTCCGTCACCGTGTACGCCACGCCGTGCGGGTTGAAGTCGCTGCGCGGCATCGCGTGCGCCTCGTCGTACACCACGCGGTTCAGCGGCCCGTCAAGCATTGGGTCCACGCGCAGCGAGAAGAAGTGCTGGTGGTGCGCCGCCAGCACGCCCGGGTGCACGATGGTGCCCCACGGCACCTCGATGCCCTCGTCGATCGGCTGCGTCGACAGGATCCCCGTCGCGCGCACCTCGTAGATGAACTCGCCCGCCTGGTTGAACATGAACGCCATGATGTACTCATAGTTCGCCACCGTGATGATGCTCTGGAGCACCAGCTCGCGGTTGCGCACCACCGCCGCGCGCCCAGTGCGGTAGTTGGTGTGCTTCCAGCCGATGCCGTTGTCCTGCTCGTGGATGCAGATCACGTTGTCCATATGCAGGGGCTCGCCGGACGGGTTGTTCAGAACGCCGTCCAGGTAGTGGATGCTGCCCAGGCAGTCGCAGCCGAGCCTGAGGTTGTTGGCCATGATGCCGGCGCCGCAGTCACCGAGATCGAAGGCGGCCTTCTTGTGGAATGGGTGACGCGGGTCGGCGTAGGGGATGTTCATGTCGGAGAGGGATAGGCGGTAGAAGAGGGGACGGTTGTCGTAGTGCACGTCGTAGAGGACCATGCCCTCGCGCAGGTTGAAGCCGACCTTGAAGTTCCACTTCTGCCAGTCGATGGTGCGGCCCATGGTCGAGAAGGGAGAGACGGTGAAGGAGGCGCCCTGAGGCTGGATGACGTTGAGGGGCTTGAGGTCGGTGCGCAGGGTTTGCGCCTCGGGGATGTATTCGTTTGGTGGCTGGACCTTGTAGGGGGTGGGCTCCTTGATGGTCGCATCGACGCCGGTGGGGAGGTAGTCGATGCGGGTGACCTTCAACGTCTCGGCCGAGACGACGGGCGAGATGCTGAGAGGCATGGCGTAGTGGTTGGAGTCGGCCTCGCTCTGGTTATTGGGGTCGCGGATGTAGAGGAAGCATTGGAACATGCGTTTGTTGTCGACGAAGAGACCCTCGTTGACGCCATCGGAGCCTGTCTATGTCAGTCCAATCCCCTCTCCCGTGTATGCAGGCCAAGCAAGTACCATAGATCCATGGGTCGGAAATGACCACAGTGCCCTCTGGGAGCTTCAGCTTCGCAAGCTCGGCCTTCACGCCCTCATCCTCCAGCACGAGCTTCTCGACCAACATGATCTCGTCGGAATCGGCATTGCTGTGAAGATTCGGTCCCATACGGACATTGCTCTCGACCTTGCCCTGGGACAAGTTGACGATGGCCTCGTGGAGCTTATCCTGTCCTCGTCATCAGCCCCGCCCCTCCCTCCTCTCTGCTCCGCCACAGGAGCGAACTTACCGTATTGCGAATGTAGTAGATCAAGAAACTCTTCCTCTCGATCGGCGCCGGCGTCTGGCCCGCGCGCTCGGCCTGCAGGTACGGCAGCAGCAGCGTCTTCGCCGGCTCCAGCAGCGTGATCGTCTTGAACTGGAGATTCGTCTTGGCCGGCCAGAAGGCCCTCAGCAGCGCGGCGCTCTGCGCGATCTCCTGCGCCGTCAGGGGTCCGATGGGGTGCTCGCCGGCGCGGGTCCTCGCGGCGCCCGCATAGGGGAGGGTGACTTGGGCCATTGGTGGGGTGCGCAATGGAGAAACTGGCAGGAAGTAGAGAGGGCAGAGGAAGGCAAAGAGAGAGTAGGCGGATTGGAAGTGAGGAAGGAGCAAGATGAAGAGAAGGAGAGGGCTGGACTTAAGGAGGGTATTTATGTCTTTTCGTCGATGAGGGGCAATGGCCCAGGAGGTAGGTATCTGTCGCTGCCATTTTGTTGATAAGGGTCGCGATAGACTGTGGGGAGGGCGCGGCGGCGACGCTGATTGGCCGCTCGCATGGACATGCCGAAAGGGGAAACGCACGACAGCACTCGTTGCACACTTTACACTCTATCTGGTTTATCTGGCGCTGTTGTCGCAGACACCGGCAGTCCAGTGCAGTGCAGCGCATTGCAGTACGTAACTTCAAACTTTCAGGAGAGCTTGGATGTATCGTGGATGCATTACATACGCAGCGTTTCAGCTACCGCCGAGTCCGCTGTGAATATCGTCCTGATGAACCTGATAAACCTGATAAACGCGTCTCCCTGCCCCCCCCCCTCTTATCGGACTCCCGATCCCTCCTCTCGATAAGCCGGTTCTGTCTCTCTCACTCTATCACGAGCCGACGTGCCTGCCGAGAGTATGCAGGTATGTATGTAGCAATAGAGGGACAACAGTCAAACAGTCATACAAGCCACTTGAGGGATTTAGCACTGAACCTCCTAATAACATCATCGCTTCATGCCCGCCATTTGCACAGAGTCACATGTCTGCTCGTAAGAAGATTAGAATTTCAGGCATATATCATAATGTAAGCAAGATACAAGCACAACCCCCTCTTCGGTGCGAAACCGAGCCTGTAAAACCCGGACTGGTATTCCAGCCTCAGGTAACCTTCCTTCCCACTTCCCCAAATCCCAATCGTGCCAAAATGCTCCTTCGTCCCATGCTTGCCGTTGCCTTCTGGCCGGCGTATCCAACTCGCCTTGTATCGTACCTCATACCTCATACCTCATACTTCGTGTTAATTCCTCATCTCTCATACCCACCCCGTCTCATCATCCCATCTAAACCGTCCTCTTCTCGAGCAACAACGCCCCAATCGGCTTCTGCGTCTTCCCCCCAAACCCCGTCTCCCGCTCATAGATGCTCATCCCCCTCAGATACGTCTCCCTCACCACCCCACGCAGCCTCCTGCCCTGATACGGCGTCACCTTGTTCCTGAACAGCATCTCGGCCTTCTCCACCACAAAGCTGCCCTCGTCATCAAACACGCACACATCCGCATCCATCCCCGCCCTCAACGCCCCCTTGCGATGCTGCAGCCCCACCTGCCGCGCCGTGTTCACGCAGCACAGCCGCACCACGTCGACGATCCCCAGCGCCGGCCTCCGCACATGCACGTACCCGTCGACGTGCTCGCACTCGGGCGCCTGCTGGTGCGCCGCCGTCCAGAGAATCGGCAGCCCGAGGCCCACGCTCGAGATGCCGCCCCACGACGCGAAGAAGTCGCCCTTCGCGGCCTCGTCGGCCGCCGCCGCGTCCACCGACCCGCCGCCGATGTGGTCGGGCAGCAGCTTGAGCTCGGGCGTGCACGGCGAGTGGTCCGACACGATCGTCTGCAGCACCGAGTCGGCCGCCGACAGCTCGGCCCAGAGGCCGTCGCGGTTCGAGGCGCTGCGGATCGGCGGGCAGCACTTGTGCCGAGTGTCGCCCGTGGGCACGTCCTCGGCGGCGAGGGAGAGGTAGTGGAAGCAGGTCTCGGCCGTGATCTGGATGCCGCTGAGGCGGGCGGCGCGGAGGAGGGGGATGGCCTCGACGGCGCTGAGGTGGACGATGTGGAGGGGGAGGGAGGGCGCGAGGTGGGCTAGCGATAGGACTTGTTCGACGGCGTAGGTTTCGAAGGATGGGGGGCGAGAGGCGAGGAAGGTGGCGTAGGAGTTGAGTGGGCCCTTGGGGTCGAGAGGTGGGAGGGAGTGTAGTACGTCGTCGCCAACGGAGTCGGCGATCGGTGGGATCATTTCGGCATGGAAGAGGACGGTGGTTTTCTGATCGGCAAGCGTTTCTAAGACCAAGGCGACATCGGTTGAAGAGACAGCTGGGAACTCGTCCACCTGAAATGCTCGTCAGTACTCCCTTCATATGTCAAGCGATCGGTGTACTCACGCCGCTCTCGATAAGGAATCCCTTGAAGCCTCTGACGCCAGCCTCGACCAATGGCACCAGCTGATCCGCATTTCCAGGTATGATGCCTCCATAAAAGCCCACATCAACCCAGCACTGGCCCTGTGCAGCCTTGATCTTCTCCTCGAGTCCCTTCACGGTCGTGGTCGGCGGGATGGCATTGAGCGGCATGTCAACCACTGTCGTGACACCTCCACTCGCCGCCGCGCGAGTTCCCGTCCAAAAACCCTCCCATTCCGTCCTGCCCGGCTCGTTCAAGTGCACATGTGCGTCGACGAGGCCCGGCAAAAGGATGTTCGGCGAGTGGTCGATGTAGGTGGTGTTCTGCGGGAATTCGGACTCGGGAATGATCGTGGGATGGACGGAGAGTATCCTCCCGGTGACGGGGGAGATCGTGATGGTTGCGGGGCTCAGGATGAGGTTATCGTCCGCATCTGTAATGACGGCTCTCGTCGAGACGAGGACGGTCAGCGAGAGACCCGGCGTGAGAGGAGGGGTCGAGGTGGGCGTCGGATAGGGATGCAGATTCGACGTGGGGATTGTGGGGATTGTGTGCGCCATATTTGGAGGTGCCGGATGGGCAAATGAATGCCTTTTGAGGTTTCTGGGGTGGTTTTTGTGGCGTGAAGGTCCCAAATCTGCCGAGGAATGTAGGACTCGATAAGAGAAAGATAAGAGACGCAGGTCACAGATAAGGGAAACGCAAGGGGAGTGAAAGAGCCACACAACGTTCTCTTTCTAGATAGACTTGGGAAGTTGGAGGACAAAGGAAAAGAATTCTCGAATTTAAGGAATGGGAAAATCAGAGCTTCTTTAAAGAAAATGGAAAATAGTTGAAAATAATTTTGGGGGATTCTGGCATGTGGACTCTGGACTTATCTTGGGCGAGTGGGCGAGGCTTGTCTCTGAGCTACGGACGACTTAGGAGAACCTTATCTGGAAGCTCAGGAAGTGCTGCCACTCAGGGGACTCGGGGAGTTTCGATCGAGTAAGCATTGGGCAGCCGGGTATTACTCGATTACTCGATAGAATCCTGGGGTAAGGAAAGCCGAAAGCCTCGTGGGCAATGCGCGCGTTGACATTTCAACGGCGTCTCTTCTGTAACTCAGAATCGATATATCATGTTCTCTCCCATGGGTAATGGGTATGTACTTCCTCTGATATCTGTGGTGCATCTCGACCTCATATGTGGAAGTTCTCGTTCTCGTTCTCGTTCTCGTTCTCGTTCTCGTTCTCCTGGTGGTATTCCACTTCCACTTCCACTTCCATAATGCATAATCCATAAAAAGGCTGAAGTGAATAATGAATGAAGCCTCGCCCTGCCCCGAGTTGAGCTGGCTGTATAGGCGAATCCCGACCGATAAGTGCGATAATGCTGTCGATCTGTAGTCACCGCTTACATAATAGGTACATACTTACCTAGGATCTGTTTACTCGATGACATCAAGTAAACATCGAGTAAACAGATCGAGTAAACAGTGCGGAGACACGTAGATGATGCTATAATAGAGTACATACAATAGAGTACATATAATAGAGTACTTATAATAGAATACCTATCCATATTATTGCGAGGGATCGAGAAAGGACGGAGAGGTTCCTTACCTTGGCCTCCTGCCTCTCATCCGAGATCTCCTGGGAGCCTGCACTTGAATATTAATACCGTTAAATACCGTACGTACTGTAAGTTTACCGTCTGGCTGTCGATTTTCCGTAACTGGGCTTCCTTCTTCCTTCTTCCTTCCACGGCGTCTCTTCCACGGCGTCTCTTCCCAACTACTGCCGTCATCGTCTCCGCAATCACGTTTCCGGTCTAACCCAGAGCGAAGTAGGCTGACATTGCGAATCCCATATCCCATATCCCATATCCCATATCCCATATCCCATATCACATATCACGTGCCTTCCTCTCCAAGATCACTGTGTCAGATAATCAGACTCCCATCCCATCCCATCCCATCCCATCCTCCACAGCGCCTCTCCCCCCCCGTGACCTCCCCGCCCACCTCCAACATGGCCGGCCTCAAACGAGTCGCCAAGATCGTCGCCGCCGGCGCCGTCCTCGACATCGGGCTCCTCCTCTACGTCGTGCGCGCCTGCGAAGTCCACCCCGTCGTGCCCGCCGACCCCATCTTCCGCAGCCCGGCCTACCGCCTGCTGAACCCGCACCACAACCCCGCGACGCAGGACGAGGTCGTGCGCCGCATGCCCATCTCGCAGGTGCGCGACGAGCTGCTGGCGCCCGACGGCCGCCTCGTCGAGGCCTTCTGCGGCTCCGTCTTCGGCGGCACTGGTGCGCCCCCCCCCCCCCCCCCCCCCCCCCCCCCCCCCCCCCCCCCCCCCCCCCCCCCCCACGCACCCCGCCCCCCCCACCCCCCCCCCCCCCCGCCCGCCCCCCGCCCG
>Ga0123337_10001547_pt1 | contig 29064 bp, 30 predicted proteins | sample frozenSSSSmetaG_FD_89792 | JGI IMG/M metagenome (GOLD analysis project Ga0123337, IMG submission 89792) | Glacier valley bacterial and archeal communities from Borup Fiord, Nunavut, Canada, to study Microbial Dark Matter (Phase II) -... | ecosystem: Environmental > Aquatic > Freshwater > Ice >...
GGCGTGCCTCGCCGTGCTCGCCGCGGCCACCGCAGCTGCAGCCCCGTCGGTCTCTGCGCTGTCGGTCTCTGCGCTGTCGGGGCGGCACGTCGTCGTCAGTGCCGGCGGCACCCGGGAGCCGCTCGACCCGGTGCGGTTCCTCGGCAACCGCTCCTCAGGCAAGCAGGGATACGCCCTCGCCGAGGTCGCTGCCGCCCGGGGCGCGCGGGTGACCCTCGTGACCGCGGCGACCGGGATCGCCGTACCGACCGGGGTCGACGTCGTGCCGGTGGAGACGGCTCTCGAGCTGCAGGCAGCCGTGACCGCGGCTGCCGCCGACGCCGATGTCGTCGTGATGGCCGCCGCGGTCGCCGACTTCCGGCCCCGGGACGTCGCGGCGGCCAAGATCAAGAAGACCCACGACGACAGCGCGACCGGCAGCGACGAGTCAGCACCGACGCTGGAGCTGGTGCGCAACCCCGATGTGCTGGCCGGGCTGGTTGCCGCGCGGGGCACCTCGACGCGCCCGGTCGTCGTCGGCTTCGCTGCCGAGACCGGCGACGAGCAGGGCTCGGTGCTCGAGCACGCCCGAGCGAAGCTGGTGCGCAAGGGCTGCGACCTGCTCGTGGCGAACGAGGTCGGTGGCGGGCTGGCGTTCGGCACGGATGCCAACACCGTGCACCTGCTGTTCGCCCCGGGGCTCGGGGCACCCGCCGACCGCGCCGCTGGGCCGGCTTCCAAGCGCGAGATCGCCGCCGCCGTCTGGGACGGCGTCGAAGAGCTGCTCGCGCCCCACTAGACTCATCCGCGGTCTCGCGTGCTGCAGCCCGCGTCACACCCCCGCCCCCTCCCGAGGAGATCACGTTGTCGCGCCTGTTCACATCCGAGTCCGTCACCGAGGGCCACCCCGACAAGATCTGCGACCAGGTCAGTGACGCCATCCTCGACGCGATGCTCGAGCAGGACGCGGGCAGCCGCGTCGCCGTCGAGACGATGGTGACCACCGGTCTGGTCCACGTCGCGGGCGAGGTCACCACGCAGGCCTACGTCGAGATCCCCGCCATCGTGCGCGACACCGTCCTTCGCATCGGCTACGACTCGTCGACCAAGGGCTTCGACGGCGCGTCGTGTGGCGTCGAGGTCTCGATCGGGCAGCAGTCGCCCGACATCGCCCAGGGCGTCGACACCGCCTACGAGAACCGCACGGGCGGCGTCGACCCGCTCGACAAGCAGGGCGCCGGCGACCAGGGACTGATGTTCGGCTACGCCTGCCAGGACACCGCCGAGCTGATGCCGCTGCCCATCCACCTCGCTCACCGGCTCGCCGAGCGGTTGACCGCCGTGCGCAAGAGCGGCGAGGTGGCCTACCTGCGCCCCGACGGCAAGACCCAGGTCACGATCGCCTACGACGGTGACAAGGCCGTCCGCCTCGACACGGTCGTGCTCTCGACCCAGCACGCCGCCGACATCTCCCTCGAGGGACTGCTGCAGCCCGACATCCTCGAGCACGTCATCACGCCCGTGCTCGACGAGCTCAAGGCCACCGGCTCCGACCTCGACGTCTCGAGCTACCGCACGCTGATCAACCCCACGGGCCGCTTCGAGGTCGGTGGCCCGATGGGCGACGCCGGTCTCACCGGCCGCAAGATCATCGTCGACACCTACGGCGGGATGGCCCGGCACGGTGGCGGTGCCTTCTCCGGGAAGGACCCGAGCAAGGTCGACCGCTCCGCGGCCTACGCCATGCGCTGGGTGGCCAAGAACGTCGTCGCCGCCGGGCTCGCGGCTCGCTGCGAGATCCAGGTCGCCTACGCGATCGGCGCCTCGAAGCCGGTCGGGCTCTACGTCGAGACCTTCGGCACCGAGACCGCCCCCACCGACAAGATCCAGTCGGCGATCTCGTCGGTGTTCGACCTGCGCCCCGGGGCGATCGTCGAGCAGCTCGACCTGCTGCGGCCGATCTACCATGCCACCGCGGCCTACGGCCACTTCGGTCGCACGTCGGCGCCCGGTGTCGAGGGTGCTTTCCCGTGGGAGCGTACCGACCGGGTCGAGGCCCTCCAGGCGGCCGTGCGCGGCTGACGCTCCGTACGGGCCGCCGAGCGGCGACCTGACGACCCACTCGACTCAGCGTCGACGCACCCGAACCCCGGCAGGCCCCAGGTCAGGTGCGTCGACGCTGAGTCGTGTCCGTCGCGTGTGCCGAGCCGACTCAGGGTCGACGGGCTCGACCCCGGGTCTGCGGGGCGTCGGGTGCGTCGACGCTGAGTCGGGTGCGGGCGGGGGGTCGGGAGCCCGTACGGTGTGCCGCCGGTGGCGGGACCGTCGTGGCTGGGGAGGACTGCCGGGTTGGTCGGTGGGCTCTGTGAGGATGGAGCCGTGACCCAGCCGAAGCAGCTCTTCGCGGCCCCCGCCGCGGGGGCCTCGGAGCGCCCGGGGCTGCCGACCGCCAGCCGGCCCGCGGCCCCGTCACTGCCGGTCGCCGGCGTCGTCGTCGACACCGGGCTGCCGCACCTCGACCGGGTCTTCGACTACTCCGTGCCTCCCGAGCTCGACGACCAGGCGGTGCCCGGGGCGCGGGTGCGGGTGCGGTTCGCCGGGCGCGACCTCGACGGTTTCGTCGTCGTACGGCGCGCTCACGCGGAGCACGAAGGGCGGCTGCAGCCGCTTTGGCGGGTCGTCAGCCCGGAGGCAGTGCTGCTGCCCGAGGTCATGGCGACGGCCCGGGCCGTGGCCGACCGCGGCGCGGGAACCCTCGGTGACGTGCTGCGTCTCGCGGTGCCGAAGCGTCACGCGGCCGCCGAGAAGGCGCTCCCGCTCCTGGCCGAGCCACCCACCGTCGCGGTGCCCCAGCCGGGGCCATGGGCGGCCTACCCGGCCGGACCCTCGTTCCTGCGCCGGCTGGCCGCGCGGCAGGCCCCCGCGGCAGCGTGGCTGGCCCTGCCCGGCCGCGCTCCCGCCGACGACTGGCCCGCCGCGTTCGCGGTCGCTGCCGCCACGACGCTCAGTTCCGGTCGAGGCGCCCTGCTCGTCGTGCCCGACCACCGCGACGTCGACCGCCTCGACGCTGCCCTCACCGACGTGCTCGGCCGCGGGGCCCACGTGCGGCTGACCGCCGCCCAGGGACCCCAGGCGCGGTACACGGCGTGGCTCAAGCTGCTGCGGGGGCACGTCCGGTGCGTGGTGGGCACCCGCGCCGCAGCCTTCGCCCCCGTGCGGGACCTCGGGCTGCTGGTCGCGTGGGACGACGGTGACGACCTGTTGACCGAGCTGCGCTCGCCCTACCCCCACGTGCGTGAGGTGCTGCTCGAGCGGTCACGGCCGAGCGGCGCGGCCCTGCTCCTGGGCGGCTTCTCGCGCAGTGTCGAGGCCCAGCTCCTCGTGCGGGAGGGCGTTCTCGTCCCGGTGGCCGCCTCCCACGCACAGGTGCGTGCGGCGGCACCGCGGGTCGTCGTGGCCGGCGACGACCGCGAGATGGAGCGCGACGGGCCCGCGGCCCGGGCGCACCTCCCGTCGGTCGCCTGGCGCACCGCGAAGCAGGCGCTGGAGCGCGGCCCCGTGCTCGTGCAGGTGCCCCGCCGTGGATACCTCCCGTCGCTGTCGTGCGCCGAGTGTCGTGAGCCGGTCCGTTGCCCACGGTGCCACGGGCCGATGGGCGTACCGGGCGGCGGCGGGGTGCCGACCTGCCGGTGGTGCGGCCGGACCTTCGGGCCGCCGGGCTTCTCCTGCCCGCACTGCGATGCCACTGCGGTGCGCACGGGCGTCATCGGCGCCCGACGCACGGCCGAGGAGCTGGGCCGGGCCTTCCCCGGGGTGCCGGTGCGCACGTCGGGCTCCGGTGAGGTGCTCGCCGCGGTGGGGTCCGAGCCGGCCCTGGTCATCGCCACCCCCGGCGCCGAGCCCGTCGCCGACGGCCGGTACGCCGCGTGTCTCCTGCTCGACGCGTGGGCCCTGCTCGAGCGGGCCTCCCTCGACGCCGCCCAGGAGGCCCTCCGGCGGTGGACGGGCGCGGCTGCGCTCACCCGCGGAGCCGACGAGGGCGGCCTCGTCGTCCTGGCCGGCGCTCCCTCCCACACCACGTTGGCACCGGTCGAGGCCCTCGTGCGCTGGGACCCCGCGTGGCTGGCCGCCCGTGAGCTCGAGGAGAGGGAGACGCTCGCACTGCCGCCGGCCGCGGTGCTGGCCCAGGTGGTCGGGCCACGAGCCGCCGTCCTCGCGGCTCTGGCCAAGGGCGATTTCGACCCCTCGGTCGAGCGCCTCGGGCCGCTGCCCTTCCGGCGGCGGACCGCCTCCCGACCCCCCGTCGGCGCACCCACGGGGGCGCCGTACGACGCAGCACCGGCCGGCGGTGAGAGCGGCGAGCCCCTCGTGCAGGTGCTGCTGCGCACCACCAGGGCGCAGGCTCCGTCGCTGGCTCTGGCCCTGCAGGCGGTCCGGGCCGGGCGCAGCGCCCGCAAGGAGCCCGACAGCGTGCTGGTGCGGATGGACCCGGTCGAGACCGCCGGCTGACCCCGCGAAGAGGCAAGCGCGAGGGCGCGTCCCCGGGGTGTGCGGGTCAGTCCTCGCCGGTGACCTGGCCGCGCCGGGCTTTGGTCTGGCCGCGCTGCCTCTTGCCGGCCAACCGCCGCCGCTGCGAGCCGAGCGTGGGTCGCGTCGCCCGTCGCGGCGCGGGCGGGGGAGTGGCGGCCTCGCGCAGGAGCGCCACGAGCCGCTCCCGTGCCGCCGCCCGGTTGCGGCGCTGGGAGCGGTGCTCGGACGCCGCGATGGCGATCTCGTCACCGGTCATCCGGGCTGTGAGGCTGGCGAGCAGGCGTCGGCGGGTGAGCTCGGGGAGCGCCATGACCGCGCTCGAGGTCGCGGGTCGGAAGATCAGCTCGACCCTGCTGTCGGTGGTGTTCACCCCCTGCCCACCGGGCCCGGACGACCGGGAGAACCGCTCCGTCAGCTCGCCGGCCGGGATCACCAGCCCGGCCCGCAGGCCCGGCCCGGCAGGCACGACGAGATCGGCCCCCGGTTGGGGGCGGGACGAGGGGAGTGACACGTCTCGAGTGTAGGGAGCGCACCCCTCCCCCGAAGGACCACCCGAGCCGGTGGGGCGGCACGCCCCGGGACGCCGTCGCTGCCGTACGACGTGTCGCCACCTAGACTGGCCCGTCTGTCCATCCCGACCCTGGAGCCAGGTCTTGTCCGTCACCGACATCCGCCTCTTCGGTGACCCGGTCCTGCGCACCCCCGCCGCCCTGGTCACCGACTTCGACCGCGAGCTCGAGAAGCTCGTGGCCGACCTCACCGACACCATGCTGGCCGCACCGGGTCGGGGGCTCGCCGCCCCGCAGATCGGCGTGGGCCTGCGGGTCTTCACGTGGTGGCTCGACGACGAGGTGGGTCACCTGGTCAACCCGACGCTCACCCTCTCCGACGAGAACCAGTTCGGGCCCGAGGGCTGCCTGTCCATCCCTGACCTCACCTTCGAGTGCCGCCGCGCCCTGAGCGTGGTCGCCACGGGCTTCGACCTGCACGGCGAGCCGGTGCGCGTCGAGGGCAGCGACGTGCTGGCCCGGGCCCTGCAGCACGAGACCGACCACCTCGACGGCGTCCTCTTCGTCGACCGGCTCGACCCGCAGCGGCGTCGGGCCGCGATGAAGGCGATCCGTGAGACCGAGTGGGGTGGCGGGGCACCGCCCCCCGTCAAGTTCAGCCCGCACGCGGGGACCTTCTCGGGCAGCGTCTTCGGCGTCAGCAAGGGGCGCTAGGTGAGGCTCGTCTTCGCCGGCACCCCGGACGTCGCGGTTCCCGCGCTCGACGCCCTCGCCGCGTCGTCCCACGATCTCGTCGGGGTGGTCACCCGTCCCGACGCCCCGGCCGGCCGCGGTCGCACGCTGGTGCCATCGCCCGTACGGGTGCGAGCCACCGAGCTCGGTCTTCCGGTGCTCACGCCGCGCAGCCCGAAGGAGCCCGAGTTCCAGCTGGCCCTGCGCGACCTCGCCCCCGACGTGTGCCCGGTGGTCGCCTACGGCGCGCTCGTGCCCCGGTCGGCCCTCGACATCCCCCGGCTGGGCTGGGTCAACCTGCACTTCTCGCTGCTGCCGGCCTGGCGTGGCGCAGCACCGGTGCAGCGCGCGGTCATGGCCGGTGACGAGGTGACGGGGGCGAGCACCTTCCTCATCGAGGAGGGTCTCGACACCGGTCCCGTGCTCGGCGTGATGACCGAGACGATCCTCGCCGACGACACGAGCGGTGCGCTGCTGACGCGGCTCGCGCACGCCGGAGCCGGCCTGCTCGTCGCGACGATGGACGGTCTCGAGTCGGGCGACCTCCTGGCGCAGCCGCAGCCCGTCGAGGGGGTCTCCCTGGCCCCGAAGCTCAGCGTGGACGACGCCCGCGTCGACTGGATGCTGCCCGCCTTCGCCATCGACCGACTCGTCCGGGGCGCCACCCCCGCCCCCGGTGCCTGGACGACCTTTCGCGGAGAGCGTCTCAAGCTCCAGCCCGTCACGCTCGCGCCCGACGTGGAGGTGCCCGCCCCGGGTGTCGTCACCGTGACCAAGCGGTCCGTCGTGGTGGGCACCGGGTCGGGCGCGGTGGCGCTGGGCACGGTGCAGGGGCACGGCAAGAAGGCGATGCCGGCGCCCCACTGGGCCAGGGGTGTGCGCGTGGAGTCCGGCGAGCGGCTGGGCGATGGCTGACCCGACCGGCCCGAGCGGCCCGACCCGCCCGACAGGCTCGGGGCGCCGAGGACCCCGCCCGTTGCGGCGCTCGGTGCAGCGCCCGGCCGAGCGCAGCCGACGCACCGATCCGCCCCGGCTCGCCGCCTACACCGTCATGCGTGCCGTGTCTGATGGTGCCTACGCCAACCTCGAGCTGCCGGGAGTGCTGCGCGACAAGGGAATCCACGGCAGGGACGCCGCCTTCTCCACCGAGCTGGTCTACGGCGCCACCCGCATGCACGGCCTGTATGACGCCGTCGTCGCCGTGGCGGCCGGGCGTGACCTCGCCGCCATCGACGTCAACGTGCTCGACACCCTGCGGCTCGGGGTCCACCAGCTCCTGGGCATGCGGGTGCCGACCCACGCGGCCGTCGACGAGACGGTGGCCCTGGCCCGCCAGGTCAACGGCGCCGGTGCTGCGGGCTTCGTCAACGCCGTGATGCGACGGGTGTCCGAGCGGACCCGCGAGGAGTGGGTCGACCTGGTCGCCCCCGACACCCTCGAGCCGATGGCCCGGCGGGCGGTCCGCAGCAGCCACCCCGAGTGGGTGGTCCGGGCCCTGCGGGCGGCCCTGGTGGGGCACGGTGCCTCCACCGCCGCCACGGTCGACGCCGACCTCGACGCCCTGCTCGACAGCGACAACGCCCCTGCGCGGGTGACGCTCGTGGCCCGTCCGGGTCTGGCCGACCCAGCCGAGCTCGTCGCGGCCGGGGGGGAGCGGGGCCGCCTGGCCCGCACGGCCGTCGTGCTGCGCGAGGGCGACCCGGGGGGCATACGAGCGGTGCGTGACGGTCGGGCGGCGGTGCAGGACGAAGGCTCGCAGCTGGTGGCCCTCGCGCTCGCGGCGGTGCAGCTCGAGCCGCTGGCAGCCGGGGCAGCCGGGGCAGCCGGTAGAGGCTGGGCGGCCGGGTCAGGCGGGGCAGGCGGTCTGGGGGAGCGGTGGCTCGACCTGTGTGCTGGTCCCGGAGGCAAGGCCGGACTGCTCGCAGGCCTTGCCCTGCAGCAAGGGGCTTCCCTCGTGGCCAACGAGGTGAGCCCCCACCGGGCCGACCTGGTGCGCCACACCCTCGCGGCCGCGATGAGAGCACCCGGAGGGGACCGTGTCGAGGTCCGGATCGGCGACGGCCGCGAGCTCGGGACCGAGGAGCCGGGTGGGTACGACAAGGTGCTCGTCGACGCGCCCTGCACCGGTCTGGGTGCCCTGCGGCGACGACCCGAGGCGCGGTGGCGCCGCGTTCCGGGTGACGTGACCGCGCTGGCCAGCCTGCAGCGCCAGCTGCTCGCGAGCGCCCTCGACGCCACCCGGGTCGGCGGTGTCGTTGCCTACGCCACCTGCAGCCCCCATCTCAACGAGACCCTCTTCGTGGTCCGTGACCTCCTCAAGCACCGCGACGACGTCGAGCTGATCGACGCCCGGCCCCTCGTCACCCGTCCCGACGGCAGCCCGGTGCCCGACCTCGGCGAGGGTCCGACGGTGCAGCTGTGGCCCCACCTCCACGGGACCGACGGGATGTTCCTCGCCCTCCTGCGTCGCACGAGCCGAGCGGACTGACGCCCGCTAAGGCCGGTCGGCACGCTCAGCCTCCGTAGCGCAGCAGCACGCAGCCTCACGCCACGAGCAGGGTCACGGTGACGACGACGATGCGGTGCTTGTCACCCCGTACGACGAGGGCCGGTAGCTCCTGCTCCACCATCGGCCGCACGGCCTCGCGGGCGTCGGTGGCGGGCGACACCCTCGGGTGGTGCTCCAGCCGGGCGCGGGCACGCACGGATGCTCCTTCGAGGGATCTGCCGACGTGCAATCGGGGACGTCCACCTCGGTTGCCGCAGGGTACCGGGCTCCCGTGCCTTGGGTGCAGGTTTTCGACCACCGGAGAAGTTTTCTAACCAAACCCCCATCTGCCTCCCAGACCGCTCCGAATCTCGACTAACGGGGGGTACGACCGATGACGCAACGACGCGAAAGGTACGCCATGACCGCCATCTCATCCACGTCCCTCCGAGGGCGACGGGACCCGGACCGCGAGGAAGGGTCGGGGGGTACGAGCCGCAGGTCGTTCCTCGGCTTCGTGCTCGCGGGCACCACCCTGGCCGTCGCGGTCGACCTGTCGGCCGGGGCCACGCCGGCTGACGCCGCGATCCCGTCGCCGCCATCGGTGCCGGAGCTGTTCGACCTCGAGGACCTGGAGACCAACTCCGCGCTCCCGACGTCGGGGCTCATCGCGATCACGATGGACTCAGCCGGCGTCGCGCACTTCGCCATCCCCCGGGCCGAGGTCGGCCAGGGCATCACCACCGCCGCCGCGATGATCATCGCCGAGGAGCTCGACCTGCCGCTGTCGCAGGTGGACGTGAGCCTCGCCCCCGCGCGACCCGAGCTGGTGTTCAACCAGCTGACCGGGGGCTCCAACCACATGAACTCGATGTTCACCCCGATCCGGGTCGCCGCGGCGATCGCCCGGGGGGCGTTGCTCCAGGCGGCTGCTCTTGAGCTCGGTGTCGCCCTCTCCGCCCTCACCACGAGGGCTGGGGTCATCAGCGGTCCGGGCGGGGTGAGCCGGACCTACGGTCAGCTCGCGGCCAAGGCGGCCAGCGCCACGACGCGCGCCGTGTCCGTCACCCTCAAGAACACGTCCGCCTTCACGCTCGTGGGCACCCCCCAGAACCGGGTGGATGCCCTCGCAGCGGTGACGGGTCAGAAGAAGTTCACCATGGACCTCGTGGTGCCGGGCGCCCTGCCCACCATGGTCTGCCGTCCGCCGACGCTCAACGGCTCACCGCACGGATCCTCAACCTCTCCACGGTCCGGGTGATGCCGGGTGTCACCGATGTCGTCATGGTCGACACCGGGGTCGCGGTCCGGGCCGCCACCTTCGGCCAGTGCATCGACGCCGTACGCGCGCTCAGTGTGCAGTGGAACCCCGGGTCGGTCGAAGGTGAGTCCGACGACACCGTCCTGGCCAGGCTCAAGGCCGCCGAGCTGCCGATGACGGTGCCGAAGGTGCCGCTCCTCACGCAGCAGCTGGACATGCGCTTCGAGTTCATGTTCCGCAGCAGCGCGGCCCTCGAGCCGAACTGCGCGATCGCCGACGTGCGGGCGGACCGGGCCGAGGTGTGGGCGGGGCTGAAGTCACCGATCGTGGCCCAGGTCAACATCGCCAAGGCAGTGGGGCTGCCGCAGACCGCCGTCAAGGTCAACGTCGTGACGAGCGGCGGATCGTTCGGGCACAAGCTCTTCGGCGACGGTGCGATCGAGGCGGCCAAGATCTCCAGGGCGATGGGCAAGCCGGTGAGGTTGATGTGGCACCGCTGCGACGAGCCCCGTGAAGGGCGCACCCACCCGATGGCCACCTCACGCATCCGGGCGACCGTGCTCGCGGGCAACGTGCTCACCTTCGAGCAGCGCCACACCAGCGTCAAGACCGACTTCTCGCACGGGCTGGGCGAGCGGCTCACGGCCCTGGCGTCCCAGCTGCCGGCCAACCTCGGCGGGCTCGGGCTCTCGGAGAGCATCTTCACCCTGACCCAGGAGCTGCCCTACAACTTCGGGGTGGTCACCCAGCTGCTCAACGAGGTCGATCTCCCCTTCAACACCGGCAGCATGCGCGCCATCTACTCGCCCGACGTCGCCTGCGCCAACGAGCTGTTCATCGACCAGCTGGCCAAGAAGGTGGGCCAGGACCCGCTGGCCTTCCGGCTCGCCTTCCTGCGCAACGCCAGGGTCAAGGCCGTCCTCGCGAAGGTGGCGCAGGTCGGTGGCTGGGGACGCAGGATGCCCGCCGGCACCGCCCAGGGGATCGCCGTCCACAGCGAGTACAAGGGCGCCACCGCCGTCCTCGTCGAGATCGACTGCCGTCCCGCGACGGTCAACCGTCCGATCCGTGACGGAGTCACCGGTCCGCGGGTGACCAAGGTGGTCCTCGCCGTCGACGCCGGTCTCGTGGTGAACCCGACCGGTCTGGAGGCCCAGATGCTCGGGGGCATCAACGACGGCATCGCGCTGGCTCTGACGAGCAGCAACCACCTGCGGGCCGGCGCCTTCCTCGAGGGCAGCTGGGACAACTACTTCTACACCCGGCAGTGGAACACCCCGCTGACGACGCAGGTCGTCATCATGCCGTCGAACGGCACTGTGCCGGGCGGGGCGGGGGAAGCGGGAGTGCCGGCAACGGTGGCGGCCACGGCCTGCGCCTACGCCCGTGCGACCGGCACCGTGCCCACGAGGTTCCCGGTCAACCACGGCACCATCTCGTTCGTGCCGAAGACCTACGTCCCCCCGATCCCGCCGTCGCCCACCGACGGCCTCTCCTTCACCTACTGACCCCCGAACGCGACGAGGAGTAGTCATGGCCAAGCACAGCTTCATGCTCAACGGGCAGAAGGTCACCGTCGACGTCGAGGACTCGGTGCGCCTGCTCTGGGTCCTGCGTGACGTCCTCGGGGTGACTGGCCCCAAGTACGGCTGCGGGATCAACGTCTGCAAGGCGTGCACGTCCCACATCAACGGCAAGGCGTTCAACCCCTGCTCGGTGCAGGTCAAGGACATCGCCGAGACCGACGAGATCACCACCATCGAGGGCCTCGCGCACACCTCCGGGAAGGCGCTGCACCCGATGCAGCAGGCCTGGCTGGACCGCGACGTCGTGCAGTGCGGCTACTGCCAACCCGGTCAGATCATGGCCGCCGTGGCCCTGGTCAACCTGGTTCACGCCCAGGGTCGTCAGATCGCCGACGCCGACCTCGACGGCATCCGCAACATCTGCCGGTGCGGCACCTACAACCGCATCCGGGAGGCGATCACCGCCGGAGCCCAGACCATGTGACCACCTACCGCAGGTGGTGACGAAAGTGACTGAGCGACCGAGCGGCCAAGGCACCGGGTGTGGCCACCGCAAGGCTCGGGGCCTGCGGTGGCTACGCTCGGCGGGTGCAGATCTCGCCCAGCATCCTGTCGTCCGACTTCGCCAACCTCGAGGCCGAGCTGAGGGCGATCGGCAGTGCCGACTGGGCGCACGTCGACGTCATGGACAACCACTTCGTGCCCAATCTGACCCTCGGCCTGCCGGTGGTCGAGGCGCTGCTGCGGGTGTCGCCCGTCCCGATCGACTGCCACCTGATGATCGACGACCCCGACCGCTGGGCTCCGTCGTACGCCGAGGCCGGGGCGCAGTCGGTGACCTTCCACGTGGAGGCTGCGAGCGACCCGCAGGCCCTGGCCCGCACCTTGCGAGCCGCCGGGGCCAGGGCGGGGATGGCGCTCAAGCCGGGCACGCCCTGGGCACCGTATGAGGACCTGCTGCCGGAGCTCGACATGGTCCTGGTCATGACCGTCGAGCCCGGCTTCGGCGGTCAGTCCTTCATGGCCGACCAGCTGCCCAAGGTGCGGGCCGTGCGCGAGTCCGTGCGGGCAGCGGGCGGCGAGGTCTGGGTGCAGGTCGACGGGGGAGTGAGCGTCACGACGATCGAGCAGTGTGCAGAGGCCGGAGCCGACGTCTTCGTCGCGGGCTCGGCGGTCTACGGCGCCGAAGACGCTGCTGCGGCGATCGGCCACCTGCGGGCCCTCGCGGCGGAGCACCGCCATCGGTGACCCCGGGTAACATCCCCGTCCCAAATAGCCCGTAAACCCCATATTGTCGTGCCTTTTCTGCCTACCATCAGGCGCTCGAGCTGGCGGCGCCCTTGGTCTGCACCCTGCCCGAGTCCTGGCGGCTCCATCACGAGCCGTCCGCCGAGCCCGCTTTGGGTGAACGGCGTCCATTGCAAGAACAGGGGACAAGAAATCGTGCTGTTACGACGTCTCGCGGCCGTGCTGGCCGTGGCTCTCGGAGTGGGTCTGCTGACGGGCCAGGTGGCGAGTGCCGCGCAGGTTGTCTACGTGGGTAACCCGGCGGTCACGCGGGTCTACCACGGGGCGACGATCGCCGTCGTCGGCTTCGCCGTGCCCGGCGCGACCGTCGTGCTGCACTACCACCGGGCCGGCACCGCGGCCACCGACTACAGCATCGAGCGGTCGGTCCGGGCCGACCCCACCGACGGATTCTGGTTCCGCGAGTCGGTGCTCGACGTCGACTACCGCGTCTTCGCGACCGTCGGCATCGGCAACCCCCACTCCGCCACTTTGCTCTTCACCTCGGCCGGGGCGACGCCAGCCCGCATCACGAGCACGACACCCGCCCAGACCCACAAGCCCTTCTACGAGCTGTTCAACGTCACAGGCACGGCGGCGCCCTTCATCCAGGTCCAGCTCCACTACCGCCGCACCTCGGCCCCCACCGTCGACATCGCCCGCACCGTCTTCACCGACCAGACGGGCAGCTGGAGCCGTACCGCTGTCCTTGACTCCAGCTACACCGTCTTCGCCACCATCGGCCTGGGCAACCCGCACTCGGCCACGGTCGGCTACTTTGGCCACGACGCGACCGTCGGTGACATCCTCGACGTCGATTTCTCGCCCTCGAGCGGGTCGCCCAACACCGTCCTGACGGTCCTCGGTGCGCAGTTCGCCAGCTATACGGACCCGGTGGTCGGCGGCGCGACACCCCCCGCAGGAAAGCGGTACACCCAGGCGCACGTCTGCGTGCGAAACCGGGGGCCACAGGTGTTCTCGGACGACCCGACGGGGTCGTTCGACCTCATCGACACCGTTGGCAGCAACCCGGCCATCTCACCGGAGGCCTTCGCGCAGGGCGAGGCCCCGGTCAACCTGAGCTCCATGCAGGTCGGGGAACTGCGGTGTGGAGCGCTGCTCTTCGCGGTCCCTTTGGGTTCCGCTTACGACCAGCTCGGCTACGCTCCCGGCCTCGTGCCGAACCACTACCAAGTCCGGTGGACCCTCCCGGTCCCTGCTCCGGTGACCACCTCGGTCGCAGGCCCGACGGCGTTGCCGCAGGCCACCCGGACGGCGACGCAGAGGGCGGCAGTCCGCCCTCAGCCCGACGTGGCGGGCCCCGTCCAGCCAGCCGCGCGATGAGGTGAGGGCCGGTCCGGACCCGTCCGGACCGGCCCCGGTCCCTGTCGTCCACCCGCCCCACGACATCGTCGGTGTTCGAACAGACCGGCTCGACGTGGGCGGGTGTCGCCCGTCACGACCCCTTCCCGGGCTGCCGGGACGCCATCAGGTGCATACTGGGCGGGAACGCGCTCCGGGGTCGGTGCAACTCCGAACCGGCGGTGACAGTCCGCGACCCGGCCGCAGCCAGCGGCCGGTTGACCTGGTGTAACTCCAGGACCGACGGTGAAAGTCCGGATGGTAGGCAGCGTGTTGAGGTTCTCACCCAACCCAGGGTGGTGGTCTCGTCGGCGTCAGCGTCGGCCACCGCAGCTGTCGCAGGCGGACCCACCAAGGGACTGTCGTGGTCGCTGTCGGTGCCGTCACCTGCCCCCACCCTCCCGGAGCTCGCCCCAGGCAGAGCACGAGGGAGGTGGCAGCGGTAACTAACGACGAGACGGCAGGGCCCCCCGCGGTGCCCCCCGCCTTCGGTGCCCCCCGCGACCTCGCCCTGCTGCGCCGGGCGCTCGACCTGGCCGCTCGAGGTCTGCTGACCGACCCCAATCCTCGGGTGGGAGCGGTCGTCACGAACGGCACGGGCGCGGTCGTCGGTGTCGGTTTCCACGCCGGCGCCGGGACGCCGCACGCCGAGGTCGTGGCGCTCTCGGATGCTGCCGCGGCTGGTGCCGACGTGAGGGGTGGCACCGCCTACGTGAGCCTCGAGCCGTGCGCTCACACCGGTCGCACCGGCCCCTGCGCCGAGGCGTTGCTCGCCGCGGGCATCTCCCGGCTCGTCTTCGCCCAGTCCGACCCGACAGACCTGGCCCGGGGCGGTGCCGACGTCCTGCGGGCGGGCGGGGTCACGGTCGTCGGTGGGCTGCTCGCCGACGAGGCGCACGCCCTCAACGCGACGTGGACCCGGTCCCAGCGCCTGGGTCGACCGGTCGTCACCTGGAAGCTCGCCACGACTCTCGACGGCCGCGCAGCCGCCGCCGACGGCTCCAGCCGGTGGATCACGGGGCCGCAGGCGCGGGCCGACGTGCACGACCTGCGATCCACGTGCGGCGCCGTCGTCGTCGGCACGGGCACGGTGCTCGCCGACGACCCCCACCTGACAACCCGCTGGCCCGACGGCTCGCTGCGCGACCGCCAGCCCCTGCGGGTGGTTGTGGGGGAGCGTGACCTGCCGCCCGGTGCGGCCGTGGTGGACGGTACGGCGCCGTCGCTGCACCTGCGCACCCATTCCCCGTATGAGGTCGTCGAAGCGTTGTGGGACAAGGGGATCCGCCACGTCCTGCTCGAGGGGGGTCCCACCCTGGCAGCGGCCTTCCTCTCGGCCGGCCTCGTGGACGACGTGGTGGCCTACGTCGCCCCGGTGCTGCTCGGAGGCGGCGCCCGCACCGTCGCCGACCTCGGAATCACCACGATCGACGCGGCGTTGCGCCTCGAGCCGACCGACGTCACCGTCTTCGGCCCGGACGTGCGCGTCACGGCGAGACCGGTCCTGCACCCCGCCACCCCCCAGAAGACCCGCGACACCAAGGAGCACCACTGATGTTCACCGGCATCGTCGAAGAGCTCGGTGAGGTCGTCGACCTCGAGCTGGGCCCGGAGTCGGCGCGGCTGCGCCTGCGTGGCCCCCTCGTCGTCTCGGACGCCCGGCACGGGGCGTCGATCGCCGTGAGCGGGGTGTGCCTGACGGTCACCGACCACGACGACGAGACCTTCGCGGTCGACGTCATGGCCGAGACGCTGCGCCGCAGCAGCCTCGGCGCGCTGAAGGTCGGCGACGCGGTCAACCTCGAGCGGGCCATGGCGGCCAGTGGCCGCTTCGGCGGTCACGTCGTGCAGGGCCATGTCGACGGGGTCGGCACCATCGTCGCGCGGACCCCGGGTGACCGCTGGGAGGTGGTCGAGGTCGCCGTACCGGCCGACCTGGCCCACTACGTCGTCGAGAAGGGGTCGGTCACCGTCGACGGCGTGTCGCTGACCGTCTCGGCCGTCAACGACCGGGCCGACGGCACCTCGCTCGAGGTCTCGCTCATCCCGACCACCCTTGCCCTGACCACGCTGGGCTCACGGCGGGTCGGTGACCCGGTCAACCTCGAGGTCGACGTGCTCGCCAAGTACGTCGAGCGCCTCCTCGGTGCCCGCGTCACCTCTGCAGCACCCACCAGCACACCCCCGCCCACCGGCACGCCCACCACCCAGGAGCGCTCAGCATGACTGTCCTGCAACGTCTTTTCGACGCCCAGCTGGTCATCGCCGGCCACCCGATCTACTGGCGCGAGATCGTCGGCAACCTCTTCGGCTTCCTCTCGGCCATCGGCGGCATGCGCCGACGCGTGTGGGCGTGGCCGGTGGGCATCGTCGGCAACGTCCTGCTCTTCACGGTGTTCTTCGGGGTCGCCCTGGGCTCGACCCAGCCGCCGCTCTTCGGCCAGGCGGCACGCCAGGTCTTCTTCGTCCTCACCAGTGTCTACGGCTGGTACCGGTGGAACCAGGTGCGCACGGTCAACCACCACGACAGTGACGCACCGGTCATCACCCCCCGCTGGGCCACGAGCCGCGAGAGGCTCTTCGTCGCCGCGTTCTGGGTCGTCGGTGTGCTCGTCGCCCAGGGGGTGTTCGCGGCCGTGGGTGCCGGCTTCCCTGCCGAGCGCTGGTACTACTGGTGCGACGCCTGGATCTTCGTCGGGTCGATCGTCGCGACCTACGCCATGGCGCGCGGGTGGAACGAGTTCTGGCTGGCCTGGGTGGGGGTCGACCTCGTCGGGGTGCCCCTGCTGTGGCACTCGACCTACTACCCCTCCGCCATCCTCTACGCCGTCTACGGGGGGCTGGTCGTCTGGGGTTTCACGGTGTGGCTGAAGGCGTCGCGTACGGAGACGCCCGATCTCGAGCCCGACGGCAGCAGCCGCACCGGCAAGGAGGTGACGGTATGAGCACCGGCCTCGCCGGGCGCTTCTCGAGCATCGAGGACGCGCTGGCGGCCATGCGCGCCGGTCGCCCGGTGCTCGTGCTCGACGCGGCCGACCGCGAGAACGAGGGTGACGTCGTCCTCGCGGCCGAGACCCTCACGGACGATTGGCTCGGCTGGACCATACGCCACACGTCCGGATACCTGTGCGCGCCGGTGCCCGCCTCGGTCGCCGACCGCCTCGACCTGCCGCCCATGGTGCGTGACAACACCGACCCCCTGCGCACTGCCTACACGGTGTCGGTCGACGCAGCCGTCGGGGTGACGACGGGCATCAGCGCTGCCGACCGGGCGCGCACCATCCGCCTGCTCGCCGACCCGGAGGCTACCCCGGTCGACTTCGTGCGCCCGGGTCACGTACTCCCGCTGCGGGCCCGTGACGGCGGTGTGCTGGTGCGCCCCGGCCACACCGAGGCCGCCGTCGACCTCGCCCGGCTCGCCGGTCTGGCCCCGGTCGGCGCCATCGGCGAGCTCGTGCACGACGACGGCTCGATGATGCGTGCCGAGGCGGTGATCGCCCTCGGCGAGGAGCACGGACTGCCGGTCGTGACCATCGCCGACCTGGTCGCCCACCGCCAGCGCCACGACCGGGTCGAACGCGTCGTGGAGACGCGGTTGCCCACCCGGCACGGCGACTTCAGGGCGATCGGCTATCGCGACCTCGTCACCGGCATCGAGCACCTGGCCCTGGTGAGCCCTCTGGGCCTGCACGGCCCGCTGGGGCGGGCCGAGTCCCCGGCCCCGGCGGACTGCTTACGGGGGACGCTCGTGCGGATGCACTCGGAGTGCCTCACCGGTGACGCGTTCGGCTCGCAGCGCTGCGACTGCGGCCCGCAGCTCGAGCGGGCGATGGCCCGCATCGCCCGTGACGGGGGAGCGGTCGTCTACCTGCGCGGGCACGAAGGTCGTGGGGTCGGTCTCGCCGACAAGCTGCGCGCCTATGCCGTGCAGGACGCCGGGCTCGACACCGTCGACGCCCAGACGGCGCTGGGGCTGCCCGTGGACGCGCGCGACTACTCGGTCGGAGCCGCCATCCTCACCGACCTGGGGATCGACCACGTGCGACTGCTCACCAACAACCCCGCCAAGGTGAGCGCCCTTCTCGACCTGGGTCTGCAGGTCTCCGCGGAGCGTCTCGTGACCCCCGCGACCCGGCACAACACGGCCTACCTGCGGGCCAAGCGCGACCGGATGGGCCACGACCTGCGGCTCGACGAGACCCACCCGCCGCGGCCGGTATCGGCGTGAGCGGCGCCGGTGCCCCCGACCTGCAGGTCGACGGGGCGGGCCTGCGGGTCGCCGTGGTCGCTGCGTCGTGGCACGCCGCGGTGATGGACGGGCTCATCGACGGCGCCCGCAGGGGTCTCGCCGACGCCGGGGTCACGCACGTCGAGCTGGTGCGGGTGCCCGGCGCCTTCGAGCTGCCCGTCGCCTGCGCGAGGCTGGCGCCGTCGTACGACGCGCTCGTGGCTCTCGGGGTCGTCGTGCGCGGCGGCACCCCCCACTTCGACTACGTGTGCCAGGCCGCCACGATGGGACTGACGGACGTCGCCGTCCGCACCGGGGTGCCGGTCGGCTTCGGGGTGCTGACGTGCGACGACGACGCCCAGGCCCTCGACCGCGCCGGGCTCGAGGGGTCCCGCGAGGACAGGGGCCACGACGCGGCGAGCGCGGCTGTGGCGACCGCGGTGACCCTGCGGCAGCTCACCACCGCCTGACTTCGGCAGCAAAGCGACTTCTAGTGGGGCAGGAGCCCAGACCCGGTTGTGCCCACGGCAGGTCCGCTCAGTCCCCTTGGGCGGCGGTGCAACGTGAGGCACTGCTTCTCGGTCGGGCGAGTGGTCGAGGCGGGGCAGCTGTCCATACCCGCGGGCTGGAACGATTTCATGGTGCTGAGAGCGGCTACCCCCGATGCGACCGTGGACCCGTTTGGGTGGGGGCGTGGCCGTGTTGCTCGCGAACAGCGACCTCGCTGGCCACTCGCCGCAAGGGTGAGCACCTTCTGGTCTACCTTGGCGTCCAGCTAGCGGTAGCCCAATCGCGGCGGAGGGACACGGCCGCATTCGCGGCGAAGCGACGCGCACGGGAGACAACCGGGACACCACTTTCTCTGGGAGGCTGATGATGTGACTGGAGCAGAGCGGGATCGGGACACCGAGGGTCGTGCTCGTCAGGCAAGGCCTCGAGACGCGTTAGGCCGGCCGATGCCCTATGGCGCTGAGGGTGTCGAGCCGGTGTCGGAGGAACCCCTGCCGCCGGACGAGGCGCTCAGGAAGGCCAGAGAACTCATCGACGCCGGCCGCCCCTTCGCGGCCCACGAGGTTCTCGAAGCACGGTGGAAAGCCGGACCGACCGAGGAGGGGGATCTGTGGCAGGGACTGGCGCAGGTCTGCGTGGCTCTCACCCATGCTGCCCGCGGGAACCTGGTCGGGGCGGAGCGGCTTTTCGAGCGGGCCGGAGACAAGCTGGCCGGGTTTGCGTCGACCGGACGCGAGGCCTACGGCGTCGACGTGACGGAAGCTGCCCGGCAGGCACGAAACCACGACGGCACGTTCTAGGCCTCACGTTTGCCGCCTGCCAACGTGAACGGGGTCCCATACGCACCGGGTCGAGTTCAGCCGTGCGTCTCACCCTTCTGCCGGAGTCAGCACCGCCTGAGACGGGTACCGCCGCCGTCACGACTTCCCGTGACGGCGACGGTACCGATCGTGCTGGTCGCGGATGCTCAGGGCAGCCGCGCGACCGAGCTGCAGTTACCGGTCACCGGCTTGCCGGCAAAGCGGTCGAGCACCCACTGCTGGGCCGCGCCCGAGTCGGAGACCGCCGGCCCGATGTGGTTGAACCCCGTGCCCCCGGTGGGGAGAAGCTGGGTCACCGGGACGTAGTCGACCGTGGCGCCCCTGGCGCAGCAGTCGACGGCGAGCTGGCGGGCCTGCGGGTGCGGCACCAGGTCGTCGAGCGTGCCCGTGGCGATCCGCACCGGAGTGGTGGGCTTGAGCCGGCCGATGCGCTGGTCGTCCAGCACGGCCTTGGCCACGGGGATACCGGCGATGATGTCGCTGATGGACCTGCCCGAGGTGGTCCACTCCGAGGTGTGGTGGAAGGCGTACGCGCCGGAGGCATCGACGGTGCACATGGTCGACAGCCGGGTGAGAGCGGTGACCCCGGCAGGGGAGACGTTGGCCGCGATGACGGGCTTGAGGTCGGGGTGCGACTGCACAAAGCCGTTGAGCGCCCAACCGATCGCCCCGGTGAGCAGGGTGCCGTCGATGCCCCTGGTGACCGCGACCAGGTCGGCCGGCGGCGCCCCGGCGTAGGAGCCGACGAGCGGGACGTCGGGTGCATAGGTCGGGGCGAGCTCGGCGGCGGAGGCCGCGGCCCCACCGCCCTGGGAGTAGCCGTACGTCGCGACCTTGCTTGCCCGCGTCAGGGACGTGCCGGCCAGTCGCTTGGCCGCTCGGGCGGCGTCCAGGACGGCGTGCCCCTGGTCGAGCCGGTCGATGTAGGTGTGCAGGCGGTCGGTCGTGCCCAGGCCGACGTAGTCGGTCATCACCACCGCGACCCCCTTGCTCAGCAGCTGGTAGATGAAGGGGATCTCGTAGGGAGTGTTGATCAACTGCCCCGTCACCACGACCCCCTTCATGAGGCCGACTGACGGCGCGCACTGGTCACCCTGGCCCTGCGTCCCCTCGGCGAAGCTGACCAGCGGCCGGTCGCCCGGGCCCGGCCAGGGGGTGGACGGCTCGATGTAGGTGCCGGTGACGGCGACCGGCAGCCCGTTGTTGTCGGTGGACTTGTACATCATCAGGGTGCCCGTGCCAGGCAGCGGCCCGTGGATCAACGGCAGGTTGATGGCGACGGCCAGATTCGCCGGAGCGCTGCGGATGACCGCTCCGTTGGCCGTGGGCAGCCGCTTGGGCGGGTCGCAGAACGAGGCGGCGGTAAGTCGGGCACCAGCGCCCGGGACAGTCCGGGCCTGCGCGCTCACGGCGGGCAGGGCGACCGCGCCGAGGGCACAGGCGACGGCGGTGGAGACGGACACCCAGCGGGAGACGGTCATCGTTGACACCATCGACGGAGAGACGGTTTACGGCTCCCCTGGCGGAGAACTGCCGGTGGACAGTCGCATTCGTCTCGACCGGTCGGCAAGCGCTGGGGTGCAGCTTCCGGTCGAGTGCACGAAGCACCGGCCTGCTCCTGTTGGTGTCTGACCCAACTCGGGCTGTGGGCCTTCAGGCGTTCCGGCGGGGTCCAACGCCTGAGGCCGGGGACGGGTGACCGTGGGGCCCACGTAGGCTGGTGTCTTGTGAAGTCCTTCGAGCAGCTGTTCGCCGAGCTCGGCGAGAAGGCCGCGACGCGGCCCGAGGGGTCGGGCACCGTGGCCGAGCTCGACGCCGGCGTGCACGCCATCGGCAAGAAGATCGTCGAGGAGGCCGCCGAGGTGTGGATGGCCGCCGAGCACGAGGGCCCCGAGCGTACGGCGGAGGAGATCAGCCAGCTGCTCTACCACCTGCAGGTGCTCATGGTGGCGACCGACCTGACCCTCGACGACGTCTACGCCCACCTGTGACCCCCCCGAGCGACGAGGTCGACATGTCAATCAGCGTCACCGGCGCCGCCGCGCTGCGGATCGCCATTCCCAACAAGGGCTCGCTGTCGGAGGCCGCGGTCGAGATGCTGCGGGAGGCGGGCTACAAGACCCGCCGCGACAGCAAGGAGCTGGTCGTCGTCGACACCGACAACGACGTCGAGTTCTTCTACCTGCGTCCCCGTGACATCGCCGTCTACGTCGGCTCGGGCACCGTCGACGCGGGCGTCACCGGTCGCGACCTGTTGCTCGACTCGGGCAGCGCGGCCGCCGAGGTCATGCCGCTGGGCTTCGGAGCCTCCACCTTCCGGTATGCCGCCCGCCCGGGTGAGGTCGCGCAGGTCGCCGACATCGCGGGCAAGCGAGTGGCGACCAGCTATCCGGGGCTCGTCCGCTCCGATCTCGAGCGCCACGGGATCCAGGCCGACGTCGTGCGCCTCGACGGGGCCGTCGAGACCGCGATCACGCTGGGAGTCGCCGACGTCATCGCCGACGTCGTCGAGACCGGCGCGACCCTGCGCAGCCAGGGTCTGGCCGTATTCGGCGACCCCATCCTGCACAGCGAGGCCGTGCTCATCGCCCGGGACGCCCAGGACGCCGACGCCGGGCCGGTCTCGTCCTCCACGGGCTTCGGTGTGCTGCGGGGGCGGCTCACCGGCGTGGTCACCGCGCGGTCCTACGTCATGGTCGACTACGACTGCCCCGCGCGGCTCGTCGAGGCTGCCTGCGCAGTCACTCCGGGGCTGGAGTCGCCCACGGTGTCGCCCCTGCAGGACCCGTCGTGGAGTGCCGTGCGAGCCATGGTGCCGCGCCGCGGGGTCAACCGCGTGATGGACGAGCTCTACGACCTGGGGGCGCGTGCCATCCTCGTCACCGACATCGCCGCGTGCCGGATCTGACCCGTCGACGTGCCCACACCCCAGCCCGCCTCCGAGCCCCAGGCTGCGACCGACCCCTTCCGGCCGTTCCGTTCGCGTCGCGGGCGCGCGGTGGCGTCCACGCTGGGGGTCCTCTCCCTCGTCATCTTCGGGGGGATCGCCGTCCTCCTGCCGGGACGGACCCCGACTGACGCCGTGCTCATCGCGGCCTTCGGGGTCGCCATCGCCGTGATGTGCTGGCGCTACGCGACGATCAGGGTGCTCGTCTCACGAGAGGAGATCATCGTCCGCAACCTGATGACGACCCGTCGGCTCACGTGGGCGGAGGTGCTGAGGGTGCAGTTCGGCGACGGCGCTCCCTGGGTGACCCTCGACCTCGACGACACCGACCAGCTCGCGGTGATGGCCATCCAGCGGGCCGACGGTCCCGCCGCCGTAGCGGAGGCGTCCCGGTTGGCCGCCCTCGTGCAGGCCCTGGGTGAGACGAGGCCCCCGGCCAGGTGACCCGCGCTGCCGGTGGGCGCGCGGAACCCACCACCTATCCGCGGTGACCGTCCGGATCCTGCTCGATCGTCGTGACGACGTTCGTGACCGACGGGGCGCGAGGTGTGGAGCTGAAGCCGAAGTGGCACGGCGGGTCGACGCGGGCAAGGGTGCCGAGGTCGCGGCGGTCGAGTGTCCCCCAGGCCGAGACGACCCGGTGGACGTCGGTGGCGCCGTACCACTCCTGTCGCCCGGGGCGGGCGACTCGGCGGGTGCGGACACCGGGCACGACCAGGCCGACGACGGGGTTGACGGCGGATGCCCACCGGGTGCTCGTCGCCACCCGCAACGGCAGCAGCTGCAGCAGGTGCCCGAGACCTGCCCGCTCGCCGAGCACCACCGACAGGTCGAGGGACCGCGACGTGACCCGCCACGACGCACCGGTGGCGCCGCGGCTCTCCGTGACCCGGACCGGCTCGAGGCGCACCTCGTCGAAGACGTACGTCATCTCGACCACCTCGATGACCTCTTTGCTCGGCGCCAGCAGCAGCCGGTGCCCGTCAGCCCGCTCGACCATGGCGTCGCAGAACGGGCCGAGCGGCGTGCGCGCCCAGTGCCCCACGACGATGCGCGTACCCGACGTCGTCCCGACGCCGGCGATGCGGCCCTCGAAGCGCTGACGCTGAGCCTGTGCCAGCGGCGGCCGGAGGGGCTGCAGCGGCCGCAGCGGCTGAGGCGGTCTCGGGGTCATGGGGTCATGGGGGTCAGCGGGGTCATGGCGACCGGGGGAGGCCGGCACGGGTCAGCGTGCGCTCGAAGGAGGCGGCCATCTCGGCGTAGCCCCGGTCGTTGGGGTGGAACATGTCTGGGGCCAGGCGCCCCCGCCAGCTCTTGGCACCGTCGCGACGGAGATCGGCGAGCACCAGGTCACCGCTCGCGTCCGCGCCGCGCAGCGTCGCGTCGATGGCGACCGCCTCGCGGCGCGGGTTGGGGAGGTTGGCCACGACCGAGCCCTGCGGGAGCCGCTCGAGCATCTGCGTGAACCGGTCGAGGAGCTGGTCGCGGTGGCTCCCGAGGACGATGTCGTTCGAGCCGATGATGACCGTGACGAGGGCGGCCGCCCCCTGCTCCCGCGTGATCTGCTCCAGGGCCGGCAGCTGTCGCTCGAGCACGTCCTGCACACGAGCACCGTTGTAGGACAGGTTGACCAGCCGATGGGCCCAGCCGTGCTCGGCGAGCGTCGTGCTCAGCTGCCCGACATAGCCACGCCGGTGCGAGCTCGCGCCGATGCCCTGGGTCATCGAGTCGCCGATGGCGATCCACAGCGGTCCGGCCTGTCGCAGGGCCTCGGCGTTGTCGCGCTGCCAGGCAGTGGCGTACGGCGCGATCTGCGCCTGCACCTCCCGCACTCCGGGGAAGATCCGGCCCATGGTGCGCAGGAACGGCCCCGTGGGGCGGCCGCTCTCGTTGGAGTAGGTGAAGGTCGTTGCCACCAGTCGATTTTCGCACGGCCCTCGCCGTTGAGTGCGGGTGGCGAAAGCAAGGGCGCGGCCTCAGCCGGTGCTGACCACGAGGTCAGCGCGAGCGCGGGTCCCGTCAGCCCGAAAAAGAGCGTCCTCTTGAGCCGCCCACCGTTCCCACTGGGGGCGGTAGGTCTCACCGTCCCGAGCCATTCCCCGCTCGAAGCGCAGGTCGCGCGGCGCCTCGACCCAGATCCGGACCGCGGCATACCCGCCCGCGGGCAGGACGCTCGACCCGACCCCCTCCAGCACGAGGCGGGGCACCCACGGCACCTCGCGTGGTCGGGTGGCCCAGCGGTGACGGACCCAGTCCCAACGGCGGTATGAGGCGTCCTCGCCCCGCGAGAGCGGGAGCAGGACCTCTTCCGTCACGAGCGGGACGGCTGCGGCGAGACCGTCCCACCCGGGGTACAGGTCGTCCATGTGCACCACGCGCGCGTCGAGCCGGCGCCCCAGGCTCCGGGCGAGGGTGGTCTTGCCTGCCCCGCTCGGGCCGTCGACGGCCACGACGAGCACCGATCCGCAGCGGGGCAGCGCAGCGGCGGCGAGCGCGGCTGCGGCGTCGACGTCGCCCGGGTCGGCGCGGACCTTCGGAGCGGGGGCAGGCTCCGCGGGCATGGGGTGAGGTTAGGCGAAGGGCAGGCGGCACCGCCGCGTAGGGTTGCCCCGTGAGTGTCGCCACCCGAGTCATCGCCTGCCTCGACGTCGATGCGGGGCGCGTGGTGAAGGGCGTCAACTTCGAGAATTTGCGCGACGCAGGTGACCCCGTCGAGCTGGCCAAGTTCTACGACGCGCAGGGCGTCGACGAGCTGACCTTCCTCGACGTCACCGCGAGCAGCGGTGACCGCGCGACGACGTACGACGTCGTGACGCGCACGGCCGAGCAGGTCTTCATCCCGCTCACCGTCGGCGGTGGGGTGCGCACGGTCGACGACGTCGACCGGCTCCTGCGGGTCGGCGCCGACAAGGTCGGGGTCAACACCGCCGCCATCGCCCGCCCCGAGCTCATCGCCGAGATCGCCGACCGCTTCGGGGCGCAGGTGCTCGTGCTCTCGGCCGACGTGCGGCGCCGCCGCGGTGACGACGGGCGGCCGACCGACGACTTCGTCATGACCACCCACGGCGGCCGCACACCGGTCGACCTCGACGCGATCCAGTGGTGTGCCCGGGCGGCCGAGCTCGGGGCCGGTGAGATCCTGCTCAACTCGATGGACGCCGACGGCACCAAGGACGGCTTCGACCTCGAGCTCATCGCGCGCGTGCGCGCCGCCGTCCGGGTGCCCGTCATCGCCAGCGGGGGAGCGGGCGCCGTGGAGCACTTCGCCCCGGCCGTCGCGGCCGGGGCCGACGCCCTGCTCGCGGCAAGCGTCTTCCACTTCGGCGAGCTCACCGTGACCCAGGTCAAGGACGCACTGCGGGCCGAGGGCGTCACCGTGCGCTAAGAGGACTGGGAACGCAGGCCCTCGACCACGATGATCGGGTGGTGACGTCATCTGCGGACGGAGTCGTGCGGGTCCGGGTCTTCCCCGACTACACCGCCGACCCGGTGTGGGAGGACACCGGGATGGTCGACCTCGATCGCCTGCCGGTGTCGGCGAGGCTCGTCACCGCTCTGCGAGGGTGGGCCCGTGAGTGGGAGGCCCTCGTCGGCGCGGAGGTCTCGCGGTACGCCATCGTCGACGAGGCCGCCCTCGAGGCGTGGCAGCAGCGGGGACCACGGCTGGCCCAGTGGCTGCAGCGCGAGCTGGGCAGCGACTATCTCGTGGAGTACGTGTCGTTCTCGTAGGCCGGGCTCGCTGGTCAGCCGCCGAGCGACGCCTCACGGATCGCTTTCTGGGCAGCCGACGGCCCGGCCAGGGCGACATCCGCGACCCGCTGGCGGCCGGTGACGAAGAGCACCAGCTCGCCCGGGATGCCGGTGACGACGGCGGTGTCGGCGCCGGCGATCTGCTTGGCGTCGAGCTCTCCGTGGCCGGGGGAAACGAGCCGGACGCCGACCGGCGCCTTGCCGAGGAAGAGCTTCGACATCTGGCCCAGCGACTTCCACAGGGCCGCCTCGAGACCGGAGTCGAGAGGGCGCGGGGTGAAATCGGGGGCGCCCCGCAGCAGGTCTTCGTGATGTATGAAGAACTCGCCGAGGTTGACGACCTCGTCGAGCGCGGGGATCCGCACGGGTGACCACGCCGGCGGGCCGGAGCGCACCCGCTCCACGAGGGCGGGGTAGTGGCCGGCGGCGTAGGAGCGCATCCCGGCGTCGAGCCGGCCCTTGAGGGCGGGGACGAACATCCCCAGAGCAAGGTCGGCCCGCCCGTCGCGGATGACGAGGTGGGCCGCGAGATCCCTTGCGCGCCATGGGTCGTCGAGGGTCGGGGCGTCAGGGCCGAGGGTGAGCAGCGAGTCGGCGAGGGCGTGGCGCTCCTGGCGGGCGTAGCGGGTCATACGGTCATCGTGTCACCTGTCCCGGGTGGGCAAAGGTGTGGCCGGGCGCTGGCCACGCGGCATACGGTGTGCCGGTGAGTGCTGCCCTCGTGACCCTCGTCGTGCCGACCACCGAGCGCCACCGGGAGTGGCTCGAGCTGGTGGAGGAGTTCGGCGGCGAGCACGTCGCCGGAGGAGCGTTCTTCGGCACGACCGCCGCAGAGCTGGCCGACTCGGCGACCTTCGCCGCGTGGGTCGACGACGCCCTCGCCAGCGAGCGGGAGGAGCGGGTGCCCGACGGGTTCGTCGCCTCCACCGTGCGCTGGGTGGAGCAGGACGGGCGGCTCGTCGGCCTGGTCCACCTGCGCCACGAGCTCAATGCCTCGCTCCTTCAGGAGGGCGGCCACATCGGCTACGCCGTGCGACCCACGGCTCGTCGCCGCGGCGTTGCCACGGGGGCGCTGGCGGCGATGCTGGGGGTGGCGCGCGCCCGGGGCATCGAGCGCGCGCTGGTCACCTGCGACGACGGCAACGTCGCGTCCGCCCGCACCATCGAGACCAACGCCGGGGTGCTCGAGGACGTGCGCGACGGTAAGCGTCGCTACTGGATCACCGTGCCCTGATCCCAGCCTGATGTGGCCTCGTTGCGCCAGATGTAACCGAATTCCTTGCAGGAGAGACGGATCCGGTCACATGGGGCGCAACAAGGCGGGGTCAGGCACTGGTACGGCGATACGTGCGCCGGTAGGCGAGCGGTGACAGTCCCACGGCGGCCCCGAGCTGGAGGCGTAGCGAGGCGGCCGTACCGAAGCCGCAGCGGGCGGCCACCTCGTCGACGCCCAGGTCAGTCGTCTCGAGAAGGTGGCGCGCGTGCTCCACGCGCACCCGGGTGAGCCAGGCCCCGGCACTCTCGCCGGTCTCCTCCCGGAAGCGCCGGGTGAAGGTGCGCACGCTCATCCGGGCATGGGCGGCGAGCGCGGTGAGGTCGAGGGGCGCGGCCAGCCGGTCGAGGGCCCAGGCGCGCGTGGGGCCGGTGCCCCCCTCGCCTGGAGGCGGCACCGGTTGCTCGATGAACTGCGCCTGACCGCCGTCGCGCCAAGGCGCGACCACCGCGCCGCGGGCGACCCGGTTGGCCACCTCGGAGCCGTGGTCGGTGCGCAACAGGTGCAGGAGGAGGTCGATGCCGGCCGCGTTGCCGGCCGAGGTGAGCACGTCACCGTGGTCGACCCACAGCACGTCGGGGTCGAGGTCGACGGCAGGGAACAGACGACGGAAGTCGTCGGCGTGAGCCCAGTGGGTGGTCGCCCGGCGTCCGTTGAGCAGACCCATCGCGGCGAGCGCCCAGGCGCCGGTGCAGATGGAGACCCAGCGCACGTCGGGGCGGGCGGTGGCGAGCAGCGCCGCGAGCGCATCGGGAAGGCGGCCGGTGTGCAGGAGGCGACCGCCGGTGATGCCGGGAATTACGATGGTGTCGGCGCTGGCGAGAGCGGTCTTGGGGTGGGTGGGCAGTGCCTCGAAGCCGGCCGAGGTCAGCACCGGCCCGTCGTCGACGGTGCACATGACCACCTCGTACGCCGAGCCCCGACCGGGACCGGGGCCATCGTCACGGTCGAGTGCGCTGGCTTGCAGGAATCGGTGCGGGAGCCCGAGCTCGAAGGCCACCACCCCGCGCAGCGCGAGGACCACGACACGGTGAGGCCCCGTCTCGAGAAGCGGCCCGGGCGGTGGCCGACGACCGGCTCCGGTCTTGGTGGAGGAGGGCATGGCCGAATCCTTTCACATATTGTCTCGTCGGCCACTGGCCTCGCTGCAGGTCGTGCTCCACACTCATGTGGTGACAGCTCCGACCTCTGCTCGCCGCCCCGACGGCACCGCCCGGGACAGCGGGGTCCACCCCGCCTGGTGGGTGGCGGCCGTCGCCTTCCTCACCGCCATCGGTGCCGCGGGTTTCCGTTCCACCCCCGGGGTGATGATCACGCCGCTGCACGAGGAGTTCGGCTGGCCGATCGGGGTCATCGGCGGTGCCGTCTCGGTCAACCTCGTCCTCTTCGGGCTCACCGCGCCCTTCTCCGCTGCCCTCATGGAGACCCTCGGGGTGCGACGCGTCGTTGCCGCAGCCCTGCTGCTCGTCTCGGTCGGGGCGCTCCTGCCGGTCTGGATGACCGCGTCGTGGCAGCTCGTCCTCTGCTGGGGGGTGTTCGTCGGGCTGGGTACCGGGGCGATGTCGATGTCGCTGGTCGCCACCGTCACCGGCCGGTGGTTCGTGGCCCGTCGGGGGCTGGTGACCGGGGTGCTGACCGCCGCGGGGGCCACCGGCCAGCTGGTCTTCCTGCCGCTCCTGGCCTGGCTGGCCGTCAACCACGGGTGGCGCTCGGCAGCGATTGCCACGGCGGCCCTGGCTGCGGCCGTGGTTCCGGTGGTGCTGTGGCGTTTCCACAGCCATCCCACTGACGTGGGCGTCGCTGCATACGGAGCCCCGGAGGGCACGGTGATCGGGCCTCCGCCTCGGGTGGCGGGCAACCC
>Ga0123337_10001549_pt1 | contig 29052 bp, 28 predicted proteins | sample frozenSSSSmetaG_FD_89792 | JGI IMG/M metagenome (GOLD analysis project Ga0123337, IMG submission 89792) | Glacier valley bacterial and archeal communities from Borup Fiord, Nunavut, Canada, to study Microbial Dark Matter (Phase II) -... | ecosystem: Environmental > Aquatic > Freshwater > Ice >...
CACGGAATCTTGATGGGCATTCGGCCACTGCTTTGAGCATGCGGTGACAGCCAGGCGGCGGCTGCGCTTTCATTTTCTTAAGCGAAATAGGCCTGTAGCGCTGGTGGGACGGGCGCTAGCAGCTATGTATTTTGTAGCGGTTGTCCGGCTCAGGCCTGCGGCTTGCCCGGCTGCGCTTCGGCGTCGGTGTGCACCTTGGCAAAGGTCAGGATCACTTCGCGGATGAGCTTGCGCTGGGGAGCCGGTAGCTTGAGAAAAGCGTCGAAGGTTTCGCGCTCCTGGTAGCCGATGCCTTCGTTCCAGCGCTTGCGGTGCTGTTGGACTGATTGCCGCACGGCCTCGCCAAAGCGCAGCACCTCGGGCTCAATCTTCCGCCACCTCAGCCGCTCCTGCATCTTGTCTTGCGCAGGAAGCCTGCCGTGCGATTTAACCCCCCTGTCGTTTAGACTCACGCCATGTCTGCCAAGGCCCACATCAATCCCAACATCTTGCCCTGGATGCGTGAGCGCGGTGGGCTGGACATGGGCGACGCCGCCCGCGTCGCAAGCATTTCGCCAGACCAGCTGGCCCGTTGGGAAGCGGGAGAAAGCCAGCCGACATTCCTTCAAGCGCAAAAACTGGCTCAAGCCCTGCACGCACCGTTTGGCTATCTGTTTCTGGCCGAACCACCCGCTGAAAATCTTCCTCTGCACCACCAGGACGCGGAGCCCCTGCCCTTTGTGGCGCGCTTTGCAACGGACGCCCCGGTGCGAGCGGTGGCCGCTGACATGCGGGCCGTGCTGGGCATTGACATAGAAATAGGCCAGCGCAACTGGGAAGTCTATTTCCGCCAGTTGGTCGATGCGGCTGAGGCCGCCGGCAGCACCGCCAGCCTGCCCGAGCGTGTGGTCGAACTGGCCGCCTTTCGTAACAAACCAGGTGGCGGTGGCAACTTTTATCGCAACGCCAGCGTCAAGAACAGCGAGCGCTTCGCCCGCGCCGTGCTGGCCGAGGCCCTGAGCGGCCGACTGCTGCTGCGGGATGCCGGACGCCTTCTTGGTGTGCAGCCAGGCAAGCTGCAGTTGCTCGCGGGAGAGCGGGAACAGTGAACTACCTGCTGGATGCCAACACGCTGATTGAAGCCAAAAACTGGGCCTCGGCCATTAAGTTTCTATTTCAGCCTTTGTCAGCAGATTGAAGAGTTCACTCAAGACGGTGATACGAGATCGGGCTTCGTCCACCACATCTCGGCTGAAATGGCGCAGGATGGATGCATCTGACGCTGCAGAACCAAAGCGGGCTGAAAAAGCTTGCTTGAGTTGTGCAGTTGTCCGTCCTTCAACCGGTGCGTGATGCACCGTCAGCAACACCGCTTCAAGGCAGGGCTGGCAAGGCATCACATGAATCTTGGCCTTGCGGGCAGCCGCACGGGTCTTGTCGTTCCAGTCGGAATCTGTATCCAGCAGAGTGGCCTTCATGTCATATGCCGCATTGCGCGACTGGCGAAATGCGAAGTCAACCACATGCGCAGCCCCTTTGCCGCGTGCGTTCTTGATCGTCACCACAACGCCCGAGCCACGTTGCACATACAAACCCTTCAAATGAAGCATGAACTGAACTTCTGCATCGCCCTCACCCACCAGCAATACCGTGCGCGCTACTTGACGCATTGTGGGGTTGCGCCTCATAGCTGGGGCACAGCCCCATAGGCACCGGCCATGTACTTGGCGTAGAAATTATCATCACTGCGGATGCCTTCCACACTGTCAAGACGCCAGGCACTGCTCTCGTTATTCGCGTCTTTTTCCACCAGCATCACCTGCGCCTTGTGCACGATATTCAGCACCTCCATGGCATGGCAAGTGAACAGCAACTGGCCGCCATGCGGGTTGGTTGCCGGATTGGCAAACAGATCCAAAATAGGCTCCAGCATGTGCGGGTGCAGGTCGTTTTCGAACTCGTCAATCACCGCCAGCCCCCCGGTCTGCAACACCGGCAGCAGACGATGCAGCAACACCAGCGCACCTTGCGTGCCACTGGATTCCAGCATGAACGGCAATTCAAACTGCGCACCGTTCGCCGCGCGATGAATGCCAAAAGGCAACCAGACCTTGTTTTTCTTGCCGTCGGGCAGCACCGTTTCCAGCTCGCGCACCTGCACATCGCTCAAACCCAAATCCCATGCTGACAGCAGGCGGACCAGTTGCTGGCGTTGTGCTTCCTGACCCGCAAAGTAGGCTGCCGCACGCATCAATTGATCAGAATCGTTCACCATGCGGCCAAACTGGTGGATATTGCTCCAGACCGTGTTATTCACCATGCGCTGTGCCAGCGGCACGCCGTATTGCGCCGCGGTGGCAATCAGCGAGGCATTGGGCCGCACCTTGCGCGCCTCGGACGGCACAAAGCCAAAATCCTGCTGCTTGATGTCATAACCCTGCGCCGCCTCATTCCAATCGCGCACAAACACATAGCGCATGCGCTCATGCTTTACGTACAAAGCCTCGTGCAACACGCGCTCTGGCGTGCAACGCAATGTGTAGCGCCACAAACGCCCCTCAAAATCGACATCCACCTCGAACTCGGATGGTTCGGTGGGCGCAGCCGCATGCGGCTGAAACGGCAGCGCTGCCGCCGGATCTGAGCCAAACGAATGGCGCATGAACCAGTCTAGAAACAGGACGGGCTTGAGCAACGCCGTCTTGCCGCTGGCATTGGGGCCAATCACCGCCATGACCGTGCTCACGCGCTCGCCCGAACCCGACTGGCGCGACCACACCGCCTCAGGCACCTTGCGGTCCAGCAACCAGGACACTTCGGTGCGTTCGCGGAAAGATTGAAAATTGGAAAAGGCGTAACGGTGCAACATGATCGAATTAAAGCATGTTTTAAACAATATTTTGTTTAACTATGTATTTATATAAGGATTTTGTACCTCCACTCAGCCAACGTGCAGTAGCACCTGATTTCACGGCATTTTTTTAGTGAAATAGGGCAAAAGCCGCCGTCCAATGTGCGCAGATAGCTATTATTTAAATAGCACAATGACCTTAAACCTGCGTCTTGCCTGGCTGCGCATCGGCCTCGCCATGCACTTTGGCAAAGGTCAAGATCACTTCACGGATGAGCTTGCGCTGGGGGGCGGGCAGCTTGAGAAAAGCGTCGAAGGTTTCGCGCTCCAGGTAGCCGACGCCTTCATCCCAGCGCTGCTTGTGTTGCTGGATGGAGTTGCGCACCGCCTCGCCAAAACGCAGCACCTCCGGCTCCACATTCAACCAGTCGGCGAGTACCTGCAGTTTGTCCTGTGACGGAATGGCTTCGCCGCGCAACCAGCGGCGCACCGCCTGCAAAGTCACCGAACGTCCCCAGTAGCGCGTATTGAACTCCCGCTCCAGCACCACGGGGCGCAGGGGATAGCCCGCTCGCGTCATGGCGTCGCGTAAGCGCTCGGAAAACTCCACTTTTTCATTCATGAACCAAAAGTTAAGTTTTCAGCCCAACCGAATAAAACTTACTGTTCATTTCAAACTAAACTCTTTGTTCACTTTTACTGAACAGGAAGTCATGGCCAAGTCCCTGCTGGAGCAGTTACCCGCCGGCTGTGAGTCGTGTTCTTACTGGCATCAAAAACCAGCCTTTAATGTTTGAGGAAGCTAGTAATGGCGTTTTTCCCGGTATTTCTGTCAGTTGTACTTGTGGTGCGCAACCAGTCTGCCCAACTTGAACAGCTGCTCTCTGAGGCAGCATCAAGCATCAGCACCCTCGTCAGTGACTACGAACTCATCATTGTGGACAACGCCTCGGATGACGACAGCGTTTCTGTCCTCAAAAATCTGACAAGAGAAGACGGTCACCCCAACCTGCAGGTCTACGCCCTCACCAAAGTGGTGGATGCCGACACTGCCTCTTGGGTGGGTTTGGAAAATGCGCTGGGCGACTTCGTCGCGGTCATTGATCCGCTGGCAGATGACATCGGTTTTCTTCCGGAAATGCTGGACAAGGCCGTCAGCGGCGCCGATGTCGTATTTGCCACTAATGCACAAAAAGCGAAGCAAAGCTTGGCTTACCAGGGTGCCAACGCTGTTTTCAATGGCCTCTACCAGCGCTTCAATGGCATTCACCTGGCCAAAGAAGCACCTCAGTACCGCGTGCTGAGCAAGCGGGTCATCAACTTTATTCTTCAACACCCGCATCCTGCGATGACGTATCGCCACCTGCCTGCCACCGGCGGGTTTGCCCGTGCCAATCTCAACTACAGCGCCAAACCCAGGGCTTTGCGCACCAAGCGCTTGTGGGACAGTATTGACCGAGGCATGCGTCTGCTGGTCTCTACCACCGGGGCGCCTATGCGCCTTGTCACCGCGCTGTGCCTGTTCGGTGCCAGCGCCAATCTGGTCTATTCGGTCTATGTTGTTGCTGTCGGTTTGCTAAACCCGCACGTCGCACCCGGCTGGGTGAGCATGTCACTTCAGCAGTCGGGCATGTTCTTTCTGTTCTCGCTCGTACTCTTGGTGCTGGGTGAATACATCCTGAACATGGTCAGCTTGTCCAATGAAGGCCCGCTTTATCATGTTGCCCAGGAGTTCACCAGCGCCCGCATGACCCGGCATGAAAAGCTGAACATCGAAGAGGTCGCCCAGAAACCAACACGTCAGCCAGGCACATTACAGAGACGTGTGGCCTGATGCCGGTGGCTGAACCCAGTCACGACGCCGTCATCATTGGCGGCGGGTTTTACGGGGCCGCCATTGCCATCTACCTGGCCAAGCAACGCGGCCTCAAACGCATCGTCCTGATTGAACGGGAGCCCGCATTGCTGATGCGTGCCTCTTACAACAACCAGGCTCGCGTGCATAACGGCTATCACTATCCGCGCAGCTTTACCACCGCGTACCGAAGCCGCATCAATCTGCCCAACTTCGTCCGCGACTGGCCCGAGGCAGTCAAGCAGGACTTCACCAAGCTCTACGCCATTGCCCGGCGCAACTCCAAGGTCACTGCCAAACAGTTTGAACGTTTCTGTCGGGAAATCGGCGCCAGGATTCAACCTGCGGAACCGGCGCTGCGGGCTTTGTTCGAGCCGCGCCTGATTGAGGCTGTGTTTCTGGTTGAAGAATATGCGTTTGATTCCACCAAACTGGCCAGTTGGGCGGCGCGTGAACTCGATGCGTGTGGTGTGCAAATCCGACTTGCAACGCGCGTGACGGCGATTTCAAACGGGCCAAATAACACATTGCAGGTCGCGGTCAAACCGGATCGCGGGGCCGAAGAGTTAATCACCAGCCGCTACGTCTTTAACTGCACCTACAGCGGACTCAATCAATTCAAGGGTGATTTCCCCGGGACCCAAACCGGCCTAAAGCAGGAAATCACTGAAATGGCACTGATGCAGGTCCCGCCCGCGCTGGCGGGTCTGGGAATCACGGTGATGGATGGCCCGTTCTTCTCGATGATGCCTTTCCCCGCGCGCGGACTGCATACGCTTTCACATGTCCGGTACACGCCGCATCTGCACTGGAATGACGCGCAAGGCATTGATCCCTACCAAAAACTGAAAGATTACGAACGTGCCACACGGGTAGATCGCATGGTACGGGACGTTGGCCGCTACCTGCCCGCCGTACTGGATGCCAAGTATGTTGAATCATTGTTTGAGGTGAAAACCATTTTGGTGAAAAACGAGGGTGACGACGGCCGGCCGATTTTGTTTGAAAAACATCTGGAGTTGCCGGGATGTTATTCAGTGCTGGGCGGGAAGATTGACAATATTTACGATGCGCTTGAAAAGTTGGAGTCAGAGGATTTTTATGTATAAGACAGTTGCAATATCAATTAAAAAAATTGGAGATTTTTTAAATGTCAGACTTGAAAATAGATATGCCATCTATCTGGTCATGGCCGTTTTTACATTGTTATTTTTCAGCACAAGCTACATAGTTGGCATATCTAAATTCTCGCCTGATAGCTGGACATATTTTGAGCTATCCAAAACTGTATTTGGTGAAAATTTTTACAAATTCAATACGATTCGAAGCTATTTAACAAGAGAATATGCCGCCTCATTTCCACTTGGTTTTCCTTTAGTGATTGCACTCGCATCATTGCTGATCGGTCAAGGTCCAATGATTGCAGTAATAATAAATATTTGCACAGCAATCGCTACGGGTTTTTTATTATTTAATATTTGTAAAATTATTAAGATACCGGTATTGGCAAGTTTTGCAATTATTTGTTCATTGTTGCTTTACCAGCCCTATAACGATGAAATTTTCTCTGGAAGATCAATCCCCTTTGCTGTACTAATTTTTTTCACCGCATATTATTTCTTACTTAAAAATCGTCTGTTTATTTCGGGAATTATCTTTGGCTTCTCAGCGCTGATTAGGTTTGACTTTTTAATTTATGCGATATTGTTTCAGATTACAGTTTTTGTGTTGCAAAAAAAGCAACCAAAATATATATTTTTGATGCTAGTTGGGTTTTTTATCGGAATTCTCCCATGGGTTGCGTATAGCTATATTCACTTTGGGAAATTATGGATTTCTGATAACTCCTGGGTAGCCATTTCTGCATTTCCAGCCTATGTTCTTGACTATCCAGCTGCTCCTGTTGCTACTGCATTCCAAGATCCATTAGCATGGGTTGTAAAAATAATTAGGAATACGCCATCATTTTTTATATCAATAATACGGTCGGCAATTAAATTTCCGTTACTGGCGGTATTTTTTTTATTAGTCGCGATAAATTGGACTCGTATAAAAATAGAAGTTAGATATAGTTTAACAATATTATTTTTTGCTTTATTTATTTCTGTCTCGCCATATTTGCTTACCGGTTATTTTGATGCAAGGTATTATTCTTTAATTTTTTTAGTTTCAAGTATTATTTTTGTCTATGTAGTAAACAAAACAAATGAAGCAATATTTTTTGGAATAGGTTTTTATGGATTTATTTTTTTGTCGTTAGCATTAACTACTGTTGGAGGTATTTATTACTTATCCAAGGATGCTTGGGCTGGAGTAAAAGCTTCGACCGAAATAAAAATTCAGGCTGCACAAATTAAAACGCTAAATTCTTGCCATCAATTAAACTCGAGTAATGCGTATATATTTACGGGGGATGCATCTAAATTAAAATTTAGGTATGGAGCGATTACCGGAATGCGTACGGCGGGTCTACCTTCAAACTTTAGTAGGATGAATGAAGAAGAGAAAATCGCTTATTTTGAACACATGAAACCTTATATTTTAATTGATAGTCTTTCGCAGGTTGAAAAATGTATCACTCAGTAAGTTCCGATGCTATAATAGGTTTTAGTGGATTCGTAGGGACAACGCTGCAAAAGCAAGCGGCATTTGGGTCGTTTTTTCGCTCTAATAATATTGACGAAATTCGTCGCAAAGTATTTGCTACCGTTGTTTGCTCTGCAGCCCCTGCCCAAAAGTGGCTTGCAAATCGTGATCCTTTCGCTGACCGCCAGAACATCGAAGGCTTGATCGCGCACCTGAAAACGGTCACCTGCAAAACCTTCATCCTGATCAGCACAGTCGATGTTTTCAAAAGCCCTATTGGCGTTGATGAAGAAACCCCTATTGACGAGGAAGGCCTGCATGCCTACGGCCTGCATCGCCGCCTACTTGAGAAATTCGTCGAGAGTCACTTTCCCAACCACCTGATCGTTCGCCTGCCCGGCCTCGTTGGCCCGGGTCTGCGCAAAAATGTCATCTTTGACTTTCTAAACGACAACAACTTGCAGGCCATTGATAGCCGGGGCGTTTTCCAGTTCTATCCGATGGTCAATCTCTGGTGGGACATCCAGAAGGCGCTTCGTGCGGGTTTGAAACTCGTGCACTTGACGGCAGCGCCTATCAGCGTTGCCGATGTCTCCGAGCAAGGTTTCGGCAAGCCGTTCAGCCAGCCGACAGCCAACACACCAGTGATTTACGACCTGCGTTCGCGTCATGCTGCCGTTTTTGGGGGCGCGGGCAACTACCAGTACAACCAGCGCGAAACCATTCAGGCGGTTCGCGCTTACGCCCAGTCCGAGCCGCTAACGCCTAAGGCGCAAGAAGGAGCGAGCGCATGAGGCTGGCCATTTCCAATATCGCCTGGGACGTTGCTGAAGACGAGGCTGTCGCCGAGTTGCTGCGGCGCTACCAAGTCGATGCCATCGACATCGCGCCGGGCAAGTATTTTCCGCAGCCCGCTAAGGCAACGGCGGCAGAGATGGGACGGGTCAAGAATTGGTGGGTCACGCGCGGCATCGAAATTACCGGTATGCAGGCTTTGTTGTTTGGCACTACAGGGCTCAACGTCTTTGGTGCACCGGAGTCGCAAGATGCAATGCTGCAACATCTGGACGCTGTTTGCCGGATTGGTGCGGGTCTGGGCGCTCCCCGAGTGGTGTTTGGCTCACCCAAAAATCGCGACCGCAGCGGCTTGAGTGATGTCGAGACGATGGCAACGGCCGTGTCTTTTTTCAGGCGACTGGGCGATATTGCTGCGTCACATGGTGTGATGATCTGCCTGGAGCCTAACCCCACTTGTTACGGTGCCAACTTCATGACAACCAGCAGCGAGACTGCGCAGGTGGTGGCGCAGATCGCCCACCCCGCCATTCGCATGCAATTCGATACCGGTGCGCTAACGATCAATGGCGAAGATCCCGTCAGCGTGCTACAAGAATCTGCCGACCTGATTGGCCACATTCACGCCAGCGAGCCGAATCTGGTGCCGCTGGGGGATGGCGACACGGATCACCTCAAGATGGTCGAAGCCTTGACGCTGTGCCTGCCAAATCACCTGGTGACCATCGAGATGGTGGCCACCCAAAACGAGCCGCATTTGGTATCGATTGAACGGGCACTGGGGGTGGCAATTCAGCACTATCGTTCCAATGGCAGCAGGAAAAACGTATGAAGTGGTTGATCCTGATTATCGGCATTGCCGCCAATGCGTCGGCCAGCGTATTGGTCAAAATGGCGATGATGCCACCGCGTAAATTCCCGTCATTCAGCGCCCCTTGGGCTGCGCTGAGTAACTGGCCGTTTTGGCTAGGACTTGGGTTATACGGTGCTGCATTTTTGCTATATGCCGCTGCGCTCGCGCGTTTGCCGCTGAACGTGGCGCATCCCGTTTTGACCTCCGGCGCCGTGGCTGCCGTCGCCCTGTTATCGGTTCTTATTTTCAAAGAGCCTTTTCACTGGACGACAGGCGCCGGCATCTTTCTGGTGATTGCCGGTGTCGCGTTGATTACGGCGCGTGTCGCTTGAGGTTGCAAGAAATGACCATGAATACCAATATCGATCCACAGTTACGCGCGAACTGGCAGGTTCCTGACTTCAAGACACCACTTTGGCTGGGGCGGCAGCACCCGTACTGCGTGGTGATTCCGGTGATCAACGAGGGAGGGCGAATCGGCAGCCTGTTAAGCCGCATGGCGGGGTTAAACATCGCCAGCATCGCCGACATCATCATTGTGGATGGCGGCAGTACCGATGGTTCTCTGGCGCTCGACCGCGTGCAGGCCCTGGGTGTGCGCGGCTTGTTGGTCAAGACCGGTCCGGGTAAGTTGAGCGCGCAACTGCGCTGTGCTTACGCCTTCGCGCTTGATCAAGGTTACGAGGGTATCGTTACCATTGATGGCAATGACAAGGATGACCCGGAAGCGATTTCTCGGTTCATCGCGGCGCTGCGGCAGGGCATCGACTTTGTCCAGGCCTCACGCTTTGTTGCTGGTGGCCTGGCCGAGAACACGCCGATGTCGCGTGACTTCGCCATCCGCTTTATCCATGCGCCGATGCTGAGTCTGTTTTCAGGTTTTCGGTGGACGGACACAACGCAGGGGTTTCGGGCCTACAGTCGAAAAATGCTGCTCGATCCCAAGGTTGCACCGTTTCGTGATGTATTCATGACCTACGAGTTGCTGGCGTATTTGTCTTACCGCGCGCCAAAACTGGGCTATCGCTGCGTGGAGTTGCCTACGGTACGGCGCTATCCCAAGGGTGAGGTGCCGACCAAGATCAGCGCCTTTAAGGGCAACCTATCGGTGCTGCAGGTACTTTTTAGCGCCTGTTTTGGTCGCTATGACCCAGCCAATCAATTGCGCAAATTCAATAATAAATAGGACACCACGGTGTCGCCGCTGGTGGCCGCATTTTTGCAGGATCAGGAAGGGCTGAGCTTGGATGAGGTGATGACCATCGACTCGGGCAAGAAGGTCGAACTGGGCGAGAAAGACTGGGCACCGGTGCGCCAGCGCCTGTTCAGTGTCGATCACCATGCCACGCCGCGCGTCATCATCAGCGTGCTGATGCTGCGCGAGGGCTTTGACGTGAACAACATTTGCGTGATCGTGCCGCTGCGCAGTTCGCAGGCGCAGATTCTGCTGGAGCAAACCATTGGCCGGGGCCTGCGGCTGATGTGGCGCGACGACGAATACTCTGACCTGAAACGCGAAAACCGCGAACGCATCAATGCCGGGCAGGAGCCGGGCAGCTTGCTGGATGTGCTGTCCATCGTGGAGCACCCGGCATTTCAGTCGTTTTACGACGAGCTGATTCAGGAAGGTCTGGCGGGCACCACGGGTGACGACATGGATGACACCAGCGCGACTGGCGACGTGATCGCGGCTGAGTTGCGCGAGGGTTACCAGGCGTTTGATTTCGGCATCCCGTTCATCCTGCAAGAGGCGGACGAGGTGCGTGACCACCATGCGCTGGACCTGGCCGCGCTGCCTGCGTTCACCGCCATGACAGTGGCGCAACTCACCGGGCTGCTGGGCAAGGGCGACACCTTTATCTCGCAAGACCTGCAAAGCGCCACGCTGTTTGGCGACTACCGGGTGGATGGCGCGGTGATGAATGTGGGCGGCTACAACGAGTATTTGTCGCGGCTGACGCGGCGCATCAGCCAGGCGCTGAGCGAGCCTGTCCCCAAGGGCAACAAGGTGGCAACGCATCTGGCCAAGCCCTACTTGCAGGTGAACACGGCCGAGCTGACGGGCTGGCTGGACGACTACATCTGGACGCAGTTGTTTGACGCGGCCTTCAACCCGCTCGATGCCGAAAACTGGCGCGTGTTGCTGCTGCAGCCGGTGGTGGACCACATCACCAAGGTGTTTGCCGTGGCGCTGCTGGAATCAGAGCAAAAGCATGTGACGGGCCAGACCGAGGTGCACCTGCGGCATTTGAGCGAAGTGCCGCGCCTGATGATGCGCGAGAGCCATTCGGTAGAAGTGTCCAAGTGCATCTACACCCGCCTCGCCTGGCCGGCGCGCAACGGCGGGCTGGAGCGCGCCTTCATCCATTGGGCGCAGGCTGACACGCAGATTGAGGCGTTTTGCAAGATCAGCGAAAACCGCCACACCTTTGCCCGGCTGCGCTACGTGAAGGACGACGGCCTGCCCGCGTTTTATTCGCCCGACTTTCTGGTGCGCACGGCGGGCGCGGTGTACCTGGTGGAAACCAAGGCGCAGCAGCAAACCATTCACCCGAACGTGCAGCGCAAGCTTCGGGCGGCGCTGGCCTGGTGCGAGCGCATCAATAGCTTGAGCGCCGAGCAGCGCGGCGGTGCGCCGTGGCACTACGTGCTGCTGGCGGAAAACGTGGTGCTTGAATGGCAGGCGAAGGGCGCGCGCCTGGCCGAACTGCTGGACTATGCGCGCTTGCGCCCGCTGGCAAACGCTTCGCTGCAGGGGCGGCTGATTTAATGACTAAATAGGGCTATAGCCCTTTATCTACGGGCATAGTCAGCTATGACTTTTATAGCCACCAGCACACCGAAACGTGCCACCTGAAGCCGCTGAACTTGTTCGGCAGCGGCCCACGGCCCTGCGCCCGCTTTTGTGCCCGGCTAGAAGTTGACGTTGTCTCTGCCCTTCAGATTCAACATCTGACGGGCTTCATCGGGCGTGGCAACCTCCAGGCTCAGGGCTTCGATCATGTCCCGCGCACGCTTGACCTGGGCGGCGTTGCTTTTCGCCAGCTGGCCCGGGCCGTCCCACAGGGAATCTTCCAGCCCCACGCGCACATTGCCGCCCATGGCCAGCGACTGGGCCGCAATCGGCATCTGGTTGCGGCCAGCGCCCAGTACCGACCAGATGTAGTCGTCGCCGAACAGCCGGTCTGCGGTGCGCTTCATGTGCGCCACATCTTCCGGATGCGGCCCAATGCCCCCCAGCAAGCCAAACACCGACTGGATCAGGAAGGGTGGCTTGATCAGGCCGCGCTCGATAAAGTGGGCGGCGGTATAGAGATGCCCGATGTCGTAGCACTCGATTTCAAAGCGGGTGCCGTTGTTGGCGCAGCTTTCGAGGATGTGGGCGATGTCCTTGAAGGTGTTTTTGAAAACACGGTCGTCGCTGTTGGCCAGGTAGGGGCGCTCCCAGTCGTACTTGAACTCCTTGAAGCGATCCAGCATGCCGTACAGGCCGAAATTCATCGACCCCATGTTCAGCGACGCGACTTCAGGCTTGAAGGTATGCACGGGCACCAGGCGCTCGGCGACCAGCATGGTGGGCGCGCCGCCCGTGGTGATGTTGATCACGACGTCGGAAGCGGCCTTGATTTGGGGCAGGAAGGCCTTGAACAGTTCCGGGTCCTGCGACGGGGAACCATCTTCCAGCTTGCGTGCGTGCAGGTGAACGATGGAAGCCCCCGCCTGGGCCGCGCCGATGGCGGCGTCGGCAATTTCCTGCCCCGTGATGGGCAGGTAAGGTGACATGGACGGCGTATGAATGGCACCCGTGACGGCGCAGGTGATGATGACTTTTTTGGACTTTTTCATGGGGCTCTCCTGGGTAAGTGGGAAGACGTTGTCAATAAAAAGGCGCTGCCGGTCAGGGGTCGCGCGGGAAAAAAGGAGGCCGTGCTCAACCAGACTGTTTGCGCTGGTGCGCGACCAGTGCCATCAGTCGGTTGTCGCGCCAGCGGGCGCGCTCGCCCAATTGGTCGGCCGGCAGCACCGTGCGGCGCTCGGCCTCGATGCTGGACAGCACGCTGCTGTCCCAGTCGTTGGGCAATTGCCCACCGGCGACTTCGCGGTAGGTCGGGCCGTAGCGCTGCGCGTAATCGACCACCCCGTCGGGTGCATTCAGGTCGATGGTTTCAAACGGTCCCATGAACGACCAGCGCAGGCCAAGGCCGTCCTTGAGCACCTTGTCCAGGTCTTCGACCGAGGCGTAGCCATTGGCGTACAGATTGAGCGCTTCGTTCAGTACCGCCCCCTGGATCCGGTTCAGCAAAAAGCCGGTGATCTCTTTTTTCAGCAGCACGGGCGACTGACCGGCGCGCGCATAGAGGTCGCGCGCGCGTTCGACCACGGCGGGGGAGGTCCACGGTGCGGGGGCCAGTTCCACCAGGGGCACCAGATAGGGCGGATTCACCGGATGCGCCACCAGGATGCGGCTTTGGCCCGGCAGATCGGCGGAAAATTCAGAGGCCTTAATCCACGAGGTCGAACTGGCAAGAATGGTGTCCGGTGCTGCCAGCTGGTCCATCTCGGCAAAAATGGCGCGCTTCACTTCAAGGGTTTCGCGCACGTTTTCCTGCACCAGTGCGGCACCTTCCAGGGCGGCGGCCAGCGTAGCGACAGGGGTGATGCGCGCCAGCACGGCGTCGGGCGTCTCGTCAATCAAGCCATGCTGCGCCAGATCGCTGATGTTTTCGCGTAGCAGCTTGCGGCACTGTGCCAAGGCTTCAGGGTCGGCATCATAGATCGCGACGGAGCAGCCCGCGCGGGCAAAAACAATCGCCCAGGCGCGGCCGATCAGGCCTGCGCCGACGATGGCAATACGTTCGTTCATGGTCGTTCGTTCCTTGTTGTGCGCATTCAGTCGTCTGGATGTGCCCGTTAACCGAGGTGCTCGACGTTGCCGCAGACCGACAGGCTTTGGCCACTGATCGCGGCACCGGCCGGCGAGCAGATAAAGATGATCTGGTTGGCGATGTCCTGCGCCGTGACCATCTGGCGCAGCGACACCTTGTCGAGCAGGCGCTGGCGCATGGCCTCGTGGGCTATGCCGTAGGAGGCCGCTTTGGCGGCGATCACGCGCTCCTGCCGCCCGCCCGCAACAATGCCCGGCAAGATCGCATTGACGCGGATTTTGGAAGGGCCGAGCTCCATGGCCCAGGTTTCGGTCAAGCCAATGACGCCATATTTCGAGGCCGAGTAAGGCGTACGCAGCGGAAACCCGAGCCGTCCTGCAATCGATGACAGATTGACAATCGATCCGCCACCTGCTGACTTCAGCAGCGGAACCGCGCGCCGGGTGCATAGAAATGGTCCGGTCAGATTGACTGCAATCGTTTGCTCCCAGTCGCCCAGTTCGGTGTCTTCCACCCTGGCGGTCGGCCCGGCAATACCGGCGTTGTTGACCAGCACGTCCAGCGCGCCCCAGCGGGCGCTCAGCTCGGCGAACATGGCGTCGACCTGGGCCTCGTTCGACACATCGGTGCGGCTCTGGGTAACGCCGGGAAACCTGCTTTTTGCAGCCGCGAGAAAGTCGCCGTTGACATCGCAAATATGCACCTCGGCGCCCGCCGCCACAAAGGCCTCGGTGATCGCCAAACCGATGCCCTGCGCGCCTGCGGTCACGACGACGCGCTTGCCATTCAATCCGATATCCATAGAGTCCTCCTGGGTCAAAAAATACTTACAGCCACAAAATCTGTTTGCGATAGCTCAGATCGGTGAGCAGGGGTTCTGCGGGGCCGGTATGAAAGACCGCACCCCGCTCCAGTGCAAACACCCGGTCGGCCAAGGCCAGCACCAGATCCAGGTTGTGCTCAACGATGATGATGGAGACTTCCCGGCGCAGCAGGTCGAATACCGTGAACAGTTCCTGCACCACCGCCGGTGCCAGACCGTCGAACGGCTCATCGAGAAGCAGCAGTCTGACGTTGCCGGAGAGAGCGCGCGCGACCGCCACCATCTGCTGTTCGCCGCCGGACAGGTAGTCGGCGGGGGTGTTCATGCGCTCTTTCAGGCGCGGGAAGTACTGCAGGATTTTTTCTTCATTCCACACCGTGCCGTTGCTGCCGTCCGTGGCGCGCGCCAGCCGCCCGAGCGACAAGTTCTCGGCCACGGTCATGCCGGAAAAAAGCCCGCGGCCCTGCGGCACATAGCCAATGCCCATGCGCGCAATGTCCGGCGCGGGCAGCCCGGCGATGTTGCGGCCGGCGTATTCGATCTGGCCCGACGCCGGTTTAAGCAGGCCGGTCAGGGTCTTGAGCAAGGTGGATTTGCCAGCGCCATTGCGGCCCAGCAGCGCGACGATCTCGCCTTCGCGCACCTCCAGCGAGGCGTCATTGAGGATGTGGCTCTTGCCGTAGAAGGCATTGACACCTTCAAAGCGCAGCAGCTGCGGACGGCTTGTCGCGTCGCCCGCCACGCGGCCGGTGACCGGTGGCGTGCCGGTGCCGGTATAAATTTCCTGCACCTGCTGGTCGGCCCGCGCCTCCTCGGGCGTGCCCGCCATCAGCACACTGCCCTGGTTCATCACCGTGACTTGCTGCGAAAACCCGAGTACCCGGTCAATGTCGTGCTCCACGATCAGCACCGGAATATTGCTGGCGATGGTTTTGACCAGGTTGGATACCCGCTCTCGCTCGGCGGCGGCCAGGCCGGCCAGGGGCTCGTCCATCAGCAGCACATGCGGCTTGGATCCCAGGGCAATGCCCAGATCGACCAGCCGTTGCCCGCCATACGACAATTCGCCACCCTCGATGCTCTCCATGCCTTCGAGCCCCAAAAACTTCATCAGTTCGGCGGTTTCGGCGTGAATCTCCGGGTAGCTGTCGATGTCGCGCCACATGTTGAACCGCGCCGCATGGCGGGCCTGCAGCGACAGCCGCAGGTTTTCATAAATCGGCAGCCCGCGGAACAAATTCGTGATCTGGAACGAACGAGCCAGCCCCTGCTGGCAGATGCGGTGCGGCGGCAGGCCCTGAATCTGCCGGCCATTGAGCTTGACCGTGCCGCGGTCTGGCGCAAACATGCCTGAAACCAGATTGAAGGTGGTGGTTTTGCCCGCGCCGTTCGGTCCGATCAAGGCGTGGATTTCGCCTGCCTGCAAGCGCAGATGTGCATTTTTAACGGCTTGAATGCCGCCGAAGTGCTTGTCGATGCCCTCTATCTCCAGCACGACGCCCTGCTGGGCCTGGGGCCGCAAGAAGCCGGGCAGCGGCAAGCCTTCATAGATTTTGCGCAGGCTCATGGCCGCGCCCACTTCCAGCGCGGGTTTCCAGCGTTGCTTCAACTGGGTCCAGATGCCGACCAGCCCGGTGGGCGAAAACACGATGAATGCGACAAAGGCCAGTCCAAACCAGAGCAGCCAGTTCGAGGTCCAGATCGACAAGAACTCGCGGAACAAAATGTAGAACAACGCGCCCAGTGCGGGGCCCAGAAAGCTGCGCATGCCGCCCATCACCACCATGGCCAGCAACTCGCCAGAGAACGCCACCGAGGTAGGTTCCGCGGATGCAAAACGGTGATGAAAAGCCAGCAAGGCGCCGGCCAGGCCCGTGACGGCGGCGGACAGCACAAACATGGCCAGCTTGTAGCGGGCCGTGTCGTACCCCTGGAACGTGGCGCGTTGTTCATTCTCGCGAATGGCCACCATGGTGTGTCCAAACGGCGAGCGGATCACCCGCAGCAACAGGTACACCACAACCAGCCCGATCACGCTGACCGTGATCAGGAACGTGATCGGGTCATCCAGATTGACCGGCCCCAGGGCTGGCCGCTCCACCCCGCCCAAGCCCGACTCACCCCCCGTGAAGGCGGTCCAGCGAAAGGCAATCGCATAGGTCAGCGCCGACAGCGCCAGGGTCAGCAGCGAGAAATACACGCCGCGCCGGCGCAGGATCAGAAAACCGACGACCGTGGCCAGCAATGCGACGAACAGAACGGCCATCACGAACGGGAGCACGATCTGGCCGGGAAACCAGTATTTCTGTATCAGTGCGGCGGCGTAGGCGCCAATGCCGAACCAGGCACCGTGGCCGAAGGAGGTCAGGCCGCTATAGCCGACCAGCAGGTTCAGGCCCATGGCGGCAATGGCAAAGATGACCACGTCGGTAGAAGACGTCAGGGTCAGGCCCATGGCCTGCAGCAGCAAGGGAACGACGATCATCGCGATGGCCGCGATCCATATCGGCTGGTATTTTTTGATCACTTTTCTTTCCTATTCGAATCGTTCGATGCGCTCGCCGAGCAGGCCGCGCGGACGGAACATCAAGACCAGGACCATCAACAGGTACATCGAGGCTTCGCCTGCGGGGGGATAAAAATGAATCGTCACGCCCCGCACGACGCCGACCAGCAGGGCGGCAATGACCACGCCCCAAAAGCTGCCCAGGCCGCCGATCACCACCACCACGAAAGCGGCGGTCATGATTTCCGCGCCCATCGCAGGATGAACGCCGGAAATCGGCGCGAACAACACGCCCGCCAGGGCGGCCAGGCCGACGCCCAGCACGACGATGGCGGTCATGTAAGGCTGCAGGCGAATGCCCAGCACCGCGACCATGTCGGGTTTTTGCACGCCAGCGCGCACCACGCGGCCAAACGCGGTCTTGTTGAGCAACAGCCAGATGCCGGTCAGTACCGCAAAGACGACCGCCAGCATCAGCAAGCGGTATTTTGAATAGAGAAAATCGCCCACGACCACCTGCCCCTTGAAGGCGGCAGGAATGGACGATTGCAGCGGCGATGCGCCCCAGATCATGCGGATCAGTTGCTCGGCAACCATCGCCAGGCCGAAGGTGAGCAGCAGGCTGAGGATCGGGTCGGCCGAATAAAAGCGGCGCAGCAAAATCCGTTCGAACAGCACGCCCAGCAGCCCCACGAGCAAGGGCGAGATGAGGACTGCGCCGCCAAAGCCGACATGCCTGGTCAGCTCCACCGCCAGGTAGGCCCCCAATGCGTAGAACGCACCATGGGCCAGATTGACAATGCCGCCCAGGCTGAAGATCAGCGACAAGCCTAATGCAAGCAACAGGTAATAGCCGCCGACCAGCAGGCCATTGACGACCTGCTCCAGAAGAAATATCAAGTCCATTTGTACTCCACGGCTTCAGAAGGAAACGCGCGGCGCTTTTGAGGCCGTGCGCTCGCGTGCAACAGCGGGTCACCAGCCGGCGGGCGCCGGCCGGGTCCCGTTTACGCCGACATCGTGCAGGCGTTTTCTGTGCGGGTCGGCGCCAGGATTTCCAGGGAGTCCTTTGGCCCCGGCACGGTCTGCCCCAACTGGATGAAGTCCCACTTGTCCTTGGCTTTGCCCTTTGGCTTGGGGGTGACGGTGTACATCTCCTGCATCAACTGGTGGTCCCAGTCGCGGAAATAGCCTTTGCGCGCCTTCAGGATGTCGAGTTGCGCGCCTTTTTCGAAATAGTCGATCAGCTTGGCGGAATCCGTCGACTTGGTCGCGTTCATGCCCTGCACCATCGCCTTGAGCGCGACGTATTCGCCCCACGCCTGGTTTTCCGGGGGCTTGCCGTATTTCTTGGCGAAGGCGGCGACGAAGGCCTTGGAGCCGGGGGTGTCGACATCGTGGTGCCAGATCATGGGCCAGGTCCCGGCGAAGTTGTCGGCACCGGCCCCCCACGCAACAGCCGTATCGAAGCCGAAACCGGCGGTCGGGTAAGGCAGGCCGAATTCGGCGTACTGCTTGATGAAATTGGTGATCTGGTTGCCGGCCAGGTTGGAGATGACCAGATCCGGCTTGGCCTGGCGGATCTTGAGCAAATACGGACTGAAATCGGTGGCATCGGTGGCCACCAGCTCATCCTGAATGAAGCTGCCGCCGTTGGCGTTGACGAAAATCTTGGCAACACGCAGCAGGTCATGGCCAAACGCATAGTCCGCCGTCAGCCCGAACAACTTCTTGCCCTTGATCATGTTGTCGCGCAGCAAGGCGTTGCCGCAGGCCTTGACGTAGGTGGAATTCGCGCCTTCCACGTGGAACATGTACTTGTTGCAGCCCTTGCCGCGCAACTCGTCGGAATTGCAGCCGGTGTTCACGAAGATGCGCTTGTTGCGTCCCGCCACTTGCGCAATCGCCAGACCGGAGGCCGAAGAAATTTCGCCGATCAGCACCACCGCACCGTCGCGTTCAAACAAGCGTTGCGCCTTCGAGGAAGCCGTGGACGGATTGACCGAGTCTTCAGAAATCAATTCCAGCTGGCGGCCCATGACGCCCCCGGCCTGGTTCACTTCTTCCACGGCCAGCTTGATGCTCATGACTGCGTATTCCCCCAGCGGACCGAGAAAGCCGGTCAGCGGCGTCAGGTGCCCAATCTTGATCTTGTCCGACTGGCTGTGGACGATGGCCGGAAAGCCAAGCCCCCCCAATGCGGCCATTCCCGCGATGGCCGCCGAGCCCGTGACCAGCTGCCGACGGCTGGCCGAAACAGACTGGTCCACGGCGGATTTCGCAGGCGCCCCGGCTTGCGCCATGTCGCCTGTTCCGGCGCTTTGATCCTTGATGCTTGTCGTCATTGTCTTGTCTCCTGTTTTTCACCGTACGCACGCGGCACGGCGACATGGTCCAGATCTGGGCACCGTGCTGCTCCGGCCCAGGCTTTTAAGCGCCATCCTGGCGTTGATCCAGTACGGTGCCCCATCCGCTTTCACAGGGCGTTGTCATTGAAAAATTAACTTTTCAGGGCCAGCGTCACTGCCTAAGCAAGATGTGATCAAATATATGTGATCTTATTTTTCGAATCAAGCCGCTGATCGGAATCAGGTGCCCAAGCAAGGGAAAACACTTATAAATTAGCCCGCGCCAGTCGCGAATTTCGGCTTGTTGGCATCCGTTCCAGCCGACCCGCTTCCGGACATCACATGGATAGAATGCTTTGGTGAAAGACACAAACCCCCTGACCTCGATGGAAAAGATGCAACCCATCGTCCATCAAACCTTGTCGGCCAGGGTCTATCAGGATCTCCGGGAGATGATCATGTCGGGGCAGCTTCAGCCTGGCGAACGCCTGACGCTGGCAGGCATGGCGGCCGCTCTGGGCACCAGCGCCATGCCGGTACGGGAAGCCATCAACAAGCTGGCGGCTGACAACGCGCTTGAAATCCTGCCCAACAAGTCCGTGCGCGTCCCCGTCATGACGCGCTCCGGGTTTCGGGAACTCGTCGTCATCCGGTTGGTGGTCGAAGGACTCGCCATTGAAACCGCCGCGCAACTGATCACCCCAGCCCAGCTGGCCAGGCTCGTCGAACTGGAGCAAGCGTTCTGCCGGGAAATGTCGCTGGACGCGCCCGACGTCAATCAGATCATTCAGATCAACAAGCAATTGCACTTCACGGCCTACGCCGCAGCGCAAATGCCGGCGCTGAGCAGCCTGATCGAAGGCTTGTGGCTCCGCATCGGGCCGGTGCTCAATCTGGACTTGCGCAATAGCGCTTCAAGGCGGCGATCGGACCTGCCCTCGGTCGCTGCCCACCGCGCGCTGGTGGATGCCTTGCGCGCCGGTGACGGTGCTGCAGCCAAAAAAGCGTTGGCGATGGATATCAACAGCGCTGCCGAAGTCATCCTCTCGGGAACCGGACTGAAAGAATCCTGACCACGCCAGCGTTCTGACGGTCCCCGTCAGTCGCGGTTGATCGCAGCCCGCGTCACGCCTCTTTGTCCATGCTGGCCAGGCGTGTGCTCTTCCAGTACACGTCGTCCCCGCCGTGCATGCGGTTGAGCACGCGCGACAGCACAAACATCAAGTCGCTCAGGCGGTTCAGGTACTGGCGCGGCGTGTCTTTCAACGCTTCCTCGTTGCCCAGCGCCACCACGGCGCGCTCGGCGCGGCGCGCCACGGTGCGGCAGACGTGGGCCTGCGCGGCGCCGCGCGTGCCGGCCGGCAAGATGAATTCCTGCAGGCGCGGCAGCTGTTCGTTGTGCGCGGCCAGCGCCTCGTCGAGTGCCAGCACGGCCTCGGGCTTGAGCAATTCAAACCCCGGAATCGACAGCTCGCCGCCCAGGTTGAACAGCTGGTGCTGGATTTCCACCAGCAGCGTGCGCACCTCGGGCGGCATGTCCTCGCACAGCAGAACGCCGATGTGCGAATTGAGCTCGTCCACCTCGCCCATGGCGTGCACACGCAGGCTGTTTTTGGACACGCGGGTGTTGTCGCCGAGGCCGGTGGTGCCGTTGTCGCCGGTGCGGGTGGCGATCTGCGAGAGTCTGTTGGCCATGGTGTGGTGCTGCGTTGTAGGCAGAAAAGCAGGTTGTCTGAAACCCCCGGGAGGATCGTTACCCGGTTAACGGGTTAGCCGGTTACCCAAGGCAAAAAAATGTGTTGCAATGCGCCCGCTTGTGAGTAAGGAAACACCGTGCAAAACTGCTGGCGGTGGCGGCCGGTCTGCGGTGCAATAGGCCCTTTTTCATCCCCGAAAGCTATCCGCATGTCCGTGCCCCAGCGCGTTAAACGCTTCTCAAAACATTCTATTCCCAACTTTGAAATCAGCAGCGTTCTGCTGGTTGCCGCGCTGGTCATGGGCGCCGCCCATGGCGTTCAGGCGCAAACGTCGACCTCCGGGCCAGCCCCCGGCTACAGCCCGCCTTCGCAGAGGGCGATGTCGGTCACAACGGTCGCCATTCCCCCCAACCAGGCCACGCGCCAGGATCTGGAAGCCGCCTTCAAGCGGGCCGACACCAACCGGGACGGCAAACTGAGCCGCCAGGAAACCGAGCATTTCCCGGCGCTGGCGCATCGCTTCGAGCAAATGGACAGCAATAGCGACAGCTTTCTTTCGCCCGACGAGTTCCGTCACGCCGCCGGGTCCTGAGCCCACGCCTTGCCGCCGCAGGCCGTAAACTGGGTGCTTAGCTCCGGAGACCCCCATGAATGCACCCCTGCCCGACCACCTGCTGCCCGAAATCCGCCAGCGCGACACGCCCCCGGCCCTGCTGGAGGCGCTGAAAGCGCGTTTTGCCGAGCGCTGCTCGCTCGCCCTGGTGGTGCGCGAGCAGCACGGCCGCGATGAATCCTCATTTGCCGCGCCGCCGCCGGCTGCCGTGGTGTTTGCCGAAAGCACGGCCGACGTGGCCGATGCCGTCAACCTGGCCAGCCAGTACCGGGTGCCGGTGATTCCGTTTGGCGTCGGCACCTCGCTCGAAGGCCATCTGCTCGCGGTGCAGGGCGGCATCAGCATTGATGTGAGCCGCATGAACCAGGTGCTGGCCATCAATGCCGAAGACCTGACGGTGACGGTGCAGCCCGGCGTCACGCGCAAGCAGCTCAACGAGGCGGTCAAAAGCACCGGCCTGTTTTTTCCGATTGACCCCGGCGCCGACGCCACGCTGGGCGGCATGAGCGCCACCCGCGCCAGCGGCACCAACGCCGTGCGTTACGGCACCATGCGCGAGAACGTGCTGGCGCTTGAGGTCGTCACGGCCAGCGGCGACATCATCCGCACCGGCACCCGCGCCAAGAAATCAGCGGCCGGCTACGACCTGACGCGCCTGATGGTGGGCAGCGAAGGCACGCTGGGCGTGATCACCGAAGTCACGGTGAGGCTCTACCCGCTGCCCGAGGCGATTTCAGCCGCGATCTGCTCGTTTCCGAGCATTGAAGCGGCCGTGCGCACGACCATCGAGATCATCCAGCTGGGCGTGCCGATTGCCCGCGTCGAGCTGATTGACGCCAACACCGTGCGCATGGTCAACGCGCACAGCAAGCTCGGCCTGCGCGAGGAACCGCTGCTGCTGATGGAGTTTCATGGCACGCCCAGCAGTGTCAGGGAACAGGCCGAACTGGTGCAGGAACTGGCCAGCGGCCAGGGCGGCAATGCCTTTGAATGGGCCAGCACACCCGAGGAACGCACGCGCCTGTGGACCGCCCGGCACAACGCCTACTTTGCCGCGATCCAAAGCAGGCCCGGCTGCCGCGCCATTTCCACCGACACCTGCGTGCCGATTTCACGGTTGGCCGACTGCCTGCTCGAATCGGTGGCCGAAGCCGATGCCAGCGGAATTCCCTACTTTCTGGTCGGCCATGTGGGCGACGGCAACTTTCACTTTGGTTACCTGATTGACCCGGACCAACCCAAAGAGCGTGACGTGGCCGAAGCGCTGAATCACCAGCTGGTGGCGCGCGCGCTGCGGCTGGAGGGAACCTGCACTGGCGAGCACGGCATAGGCCTGGGCAAGATGGATTTTCTGGTGGCCGAAACGGGCGACGGCGCGGTCGACATGATGCGCAGCATCAAACGCGCGCTCGACCCCCACAACATCATGAACCCGGGCAAGATTTTTACGCTCTGAACGCGGCGACAGCAGGTTCAGGCCAGTTCAATCAACAGCGGCTGATGGTCCGATGCATCACTGGACGCGTCCACGTGCAGGGCTTGCACGCGGGGCGCCAGGTCCGCGCTGACAAAGATGAAGTTGCAGGCAAACGGCGGGCCCGGCCATTGCTTTTTGTCGTACAGGCCGGTCGTCGGCGCATGCGGCTGGGCTGGATGGGTCAGCGCCCAGGCGTCCTGATAGGGCGGCGTGCCGCCTTCCATGGCGGCGAGCAGGCGGCTGACCTCGGCCGACTCGGGCCGGCAATTGAAGTCGCCCACCAGGATGGAGGCCGCCGCACGTGGCACAAAGCAAAATGGCCCTTCCGACGCATCGCCGGGGCGCGGGCTGGCCGCGTGGCCCACGGCCTCCTGGTGCAACTCGCGCAGCCGTTCGACTTGCGCAGCGCGCTGCAGGCGGGAATAGTATTCCAGATGCGTCGTGGTCACGCGCACCAGGCCCAGCGGGGTGTCCAGCGTGGCTTCCAGCGCGATGCGCTGCATGCCGCGCACGCCCGCATCGGCCGGCCAGGGCAACAGGTGGCGAAACACCTGCAACACCGCAAAGCGCGACAGCAGCAGGTTGCCAAACGCCCGCCGCCCGCCATCGGGCCCGGGGGTGTCCGTGGCCACGCCGCTGAGCGCGGTATAGCCCGGCAGCCGCTCGGCGAGGCCCTGAAATTGGTCGCTGCCGTCGCAGCCCGGCAGTTCGGGATAAGCGGCCGAGACTTCCTGCATGCACAGTACATCAAAATCGGCCAGCCGGCGGGCGTGGGCCACGATGCGGTCAAGATCGACCCGGCCGTCAGCCCCGCGCCCCCATTGAATGTTCCAGGTAATCAGTCGCATGAGTTTTCTTTCAGCCCAATATTGACGCCAAGACGACCGTGCCCCTTGCGCTCGGTCAAGTGCTGGGCATCTGGGCACTGGACTTTTTGGCACCGCGGACGCACGCTGTCCTCCACCCGACCTGATCGCGCCCCTGCCTTTTTAGGCGATGAACGCCGACCGACCCCACCCTATGAAATCACCAGAACCCGCCCTCCTCCCCGAAGAAATTGAGCTCAAGCTGGCGCTGCCCACGCACCAGCCGTCGGAACTGGCGCAGCGGCTGGCCCGCACGCCCGTGCTGGCGCGCCGCAAGCCGACGCAGCTGCAGTTGCACAACGTCTATTTCGATACGCCCGAGCAGTTCCTGCACCAGGCGCGGGTGGCCTTGCGGCTGCGGCGCGTCGGCAGCGCGGCCAGCCCGCAGTGGCTGCAAACCCTGAAGATGGGCGGTCGCAGCGACTCGGCCCTGAGCCAGCGCGGCGAATGGGAAGTGCCCGTGCCCGGCGCTGCGCTGGAATGGCAGGCGCTGCAGGCCACGCCTTGGTCAGAACTGGACCCGGATGGCAGCGTTTTCCAGGCACTGGGGCCGTGCTTTGTCACAAGCTTTGAGCGTACCCTCTGGACCGTTCGCAAGCGCGATGGCAGCGTGGTCGAGGTGGCGCTGGACATCGGACAGATTGAACAAGGTGACCAGCGCGCGCCCATTTGCGAGCTGGAACTTGAACTGCAGGCGGGCCAGCCAGCCGCGTTGTTTAACGTGGCCCGGCAGATCGCGCGCACCATCGCCGTGCTGCCCGCCAACATCAGCAAGGCGGAGCGGGCTTATGCGCTGGCGCAGGGAACGCTGGCGCTGCCCCTGCGCGCCCAGCCGCCGCCGCTGAAGTCGGGCATGGCATTGATCGATGCGGCGCAATGCGTGCTGCGCGAAATGTTCTGCCAGTTCACCAGCAACCTGAGCACGCTACGTACCTGCGACGACCCCGAGGTGGTGCACCAAGCCCGGGTCGGCTGGCGGCGCTTCAAGAGTGCCGTGCGGCTGTTCAGGCCCGTCCTGTCCACGGCGGCCGTGCCGTCCTGGCAAGCGCTGAAGCCGCTGCTGACCTTCATGGGCGAATTGCGTGACCTCGATGTGGCCCGGACCGAAACGCTGCCGCCGCTGGCCGACGCCTACGCGGCAGGCGACGCCAGGCGTGCCGCCAAGTGGCAGGCGATGGCCGAGGCACTGGCGCAGGCTGCAGTGCTGCAGCGCAAATCGGTGCGCTACGCGCTAGACGCGCCGGCGCTCGGTGCGGCCTTGCTGGCCACCACCGAGTGGCTGGAAACCTTGCCTGCGGCGAACGTGTCAGACCAGGCGAGGCCTGCCAGGAAAATGCCGCTGCGCCGCTGGGCCAGGCGCCGCACCGACCGGCTGCACCGGCAGCTCAAGCGCGCGCTGCTGGACACCGCCCAGCCCGAGAGCCAGCACCGCGCCCGCATCCTGTCCAAGCGCCTGCGCTACGGTATAGAAGCCCTGCGCGCGCTGCTGCCCAAGCGGCAAGCGCAACGCTGGCTCGAACAGGCCACGGCGCTGCAAACGCGCATGGGGGCTAGCCGCGACATGGTGCAAGCCGGCCTGTTGGTGGCCCGGCTGGGGGCGGACCGGGGACTGGTGGACTTTTTGCGGGGTGTGGCGGTGGGTCAGCAGCGGCCCGGCTGACACCACGCCAACCCGCGCGGGGCCTTGGCAGGCAGTCGCTCGCGCTTTTTCATCCCATCAGGAGGCCATTTCATGAATGCCATCAAGGACGCTCGAAAGTTTATTGAAGAGAATCCTGCCCATCCATCGGCCCAGACGCTTTCACGGCTCGTGCTGGCGCTGGAATCGGAAGTGGACTTTCCAATCACGGACATCTACGCGCTTGATCTGGATCGCTTCAACCTCGCGCTGGAAATTCTGCGGGAATGGCGACTTGACCGCTACTACGCGGGCAAGGCCAAGCTTTTCGACCTTTCCCGGCAAGTGGCCGACCTGCGTTCAGACCCCGAATGAGGCCGTCGTGCGCAGCATTCAGCCCTGCCCCGCCAGCCGCCGCTGCGCAAACGCCACATACCAGTCCAGGCAGCCCGGGTTGGCCATGGCGTCCTTGTTCATGACCTTTTCGAGCGGCTGGCCCAGCAGCAGTTTCTTGATCGGCAGCTCCTGCTTCTTGCCCGACAGCGTGCGCGGGATTTCAGCGACCTGAAAGATCTCGTTGGGCACGAAGCGCGGGCTCAGCGCGGTCTTGATGGCGTTGTTGAGTTTGGCTTTCATCGCGTCGCCCAGCGCCACGCCTTCGCGCAGCACCACGAACAACGGCATGTAGCTTTCACGGCCCAGGTACTCCAGATCGACCACCAGCGAATCCATCACCTCGGGCAGTACTTCGACGGCGCTGTAGAGCTCGCTGGTGCCCATGCGCAGGCCGTGGCGGTTGATGGTGGCGTCACTGCGGCCAAAGATCACGCAGCCTTCGCCGCCCTGCTCCCTGGTGCCAATGCGCAGCCAGTCGCCATGGCGCCAGACGCCGCCGGCCTCGGGCCCGAAGTCACCTCCGCCGGGCTGTCGGCCATGACCGGCGGGGTACATCTCGAAATAGCTGGCGAGATAGCGCGCGTTGTTTTCATCGCCCCAAAAGTAAAGCGGCATCGACGGAATCGGCTGGCTGCAGACCAGCTCGCCGACCTCGCCCAACACCGGCTGGCCCGCTTCGTTCCAGGCCTCGACGGCGCAGCCCAGCAGGCGGCATTGCATGACGCCGGGTTCCTGTGGCAGCTCGCGATTGCCGCCGATAAAGGCGCCGCAAAAGTCAGTACCGCCCGAGAGGTTGCACCACCAGATATCGGCCCCCACGCTTGCCACTTCGTGTGCTGCGCTGCCCCCCGAGGGGGCTGAACTTGCTTGGGGCGGCCCGGCGCTGCAGTCCATGGCCCCCACGCTTGCCACTTCGTGTGCTGCGCTGCCCCCCAGGGGGGCTGAACTTGCTTGGGGCGGCCCGGCGCTGCGTTCGGTGGCGCGGCTGTGCTGTCCGGTGCGCAATGCTGCGATGCGCCGGAACTGATCCGTGCCCCAGGCCTGCGCCTCGGGCGACAGCGGCGAGCCGGTGGTGCCGAGCGCGCGTACCGCCGACAGGTCGCCGCAGTCGGCCAGGTCCAGCCCGGCCTTCAGGCAGTTGGCGTAAAACGCGGCGCCGGCACCAAAAAACGTCACGCCGGTGTCGGCGGCAAAGCGCCACAGCGTGGCCCAGTCGGGCTTGTCTTTGGTCCCGCCGGGGTTGCCGTCGTAGATCACGCAGGTGGTGCCGCTCAGCAGGCCGGCCAGTTGTGCGTTCCACATGACCCAGCCAGTCGAGCTGTACCAGTGAAAGCGTTCGCCCCAGTTATTGGGATCGTAGCTGCAGCCGATGTCGTTGTGCAGGGTTTTAAGCGCCAGCGCCACCAGTACGGTGCCGCCGTGGCCATGCACGATGGGCTTGGGCAGGCCGGTGGTGCCGCTGGAATACACAATCCACAGCGGGTGGTCAAACGCCAGCCAGAGCGGCTCGAAAGCCGCCGTTTGTGCATCATTTCGAGCTGTGGCGCAATCCAGTCGGGCGCAGGCAGCTATTGAATGCATAGCATTTTGCGGCCCATCGGCGCTGCCCAGATTGCGGTGCAGCAGCACATGCGTCAGCGTCGGCAAGGCATCGCTCAGTTCCTGCACCACGGCCATGCGGTCAAAGTCGCGCCCGCCGTAGCTCACGCCGTCGCAGGCGATCAGCACCTTGGGCTCAATCTGCCGGAAGCGGTCGAGCACGGCAGGGGTGCCCATGTCGGGCGCGCACAAGCTCCACACCGCACCGATGCTGGCGGTGGCCAGAAACGCCACCAGCGTCTCGGGAATGTTGGGCAGGTAGGCCGGCCACGCGGTCGCCCGGCTGCACGCCCTGCGCCTGCAGGTGCAGGGCCAGCGAAGCGGCCTGGCGGCGCAGTTCGGGCCAGCTCAGTTCCCGGTGCTCGCCCTTTTCGTTGCGGCTGATGACGGCGGCAAAGCCCGCCTCGTGGGCCGGCTGCACATGGCGGAACACCTGCTGCGCGTAGTTGGCCTGCGCGCCCGGGAACCACTGCGCGCCCGGCATCACGTTTTTCGCCAGCACCGCCGCGTGCGGCGTCGGCGACTGCATGTCGAAGTAGTCCCAAATGCTTTGCCAGTAGGCGTCGAGGTCGGTCACCGACCAGCGCCAGAGCGCGTGGTAGTTGTCAAAATGCAGGCCGCGCTGGCTGCGCAGCCAGTCCTGGTAGCGGCGGATCTGGGGAATGTTGGGCGGTGTTGGTGTCTCGCGCATGCGATGTGTCTCCTGGGCTTTTTAGTGGCCTTAGCGTAGCAGCGGCATGTCAGAAGGGCAGGCGCCTGTGCGACGCCAGCCCACGGCGATGTCCGGCTCTATCATGCGCACCAGGTTCTCGATCGCGCCCAGCGTGCCGGAATCGAACTCGGGCAGCTGCCGCAGGCGTAAGCTGGCATCCTTGGCGCTCAAGCTTTGCTTGATGCTTTTTCAGCCTCGAAAGGCAACATTAGCGGCGATGCCGCAAACACAACAGGGTACTCATGATGTGGATAAAAGCTAGCAGCGGCGCTCGACGCGCGGGGTGTTTGACCCATCACCGGCCCTGCGCCCAAGCGCAATGAGCGATTCGCCCAAGCCACTGGCGCCCGCACGCATGGCGCATCCGGCGCCGGTCGCCCCGCCAACCGGCCTGATGCGCTGGCTGCCCGGCCTGCACACCCTGCGCCACTATGAACTGGCCTGGCTGCGCAACGATGTCATGGCCGGTCTGGCGCTGACGGCCGTGCTCATTCCGGTCGGCATCGCGTATGCGGTCGCGTCGGGGGTGCCGGCCATCAGCGGCCTGTACGCGACCATCTTCGGCCTGCTGGCCTATGCGCTGTTCGGCCCG
>Ga0123337_10001550_pt1 | contig 29052 bp, 21 predicted proteins | sample frozenSSSSmetaG_FD_89792 | JGI IMG/M metagenome (GOLD analysis project Ga0123337, IMG submission 89792) | Glacier valley bacterial and archeal communities from Borup Fiord, Nunavut, Canada, to study Microbial Dark Matter (Phase II) -... | ecosystem: Environmental > Aquatic > Freshwater > Ice >...
CCTCCGCTTGTTCGCGGAGGGAGCGGCGGATGATCGGGATGCGCTCGTAGGGCACCTCGCCGCCGACGGTGGTGAGCTGTTTCGGAATCGCGCGGGATATCCACCAGCCGACGATACCGCTCAGCGTGACGCCAACAAAAAGCCCCGACAGCAGGCTCTCGAACCAGCCGGCGGGCCAGCGCCCGCGCGAATGAAGGAGAAACACCAGCCCGGTGAACAGCCCGAGGTAGATGTGCATCTGCAACCACAGGCGCGAACTGAGGAGCGGGAGGAACGCCAGCTTCTTGCGGGAGTTGTAGGCCGTGAGGTAGAGCATGAGCCCGAGCAGACTCCAGCCCGTGAGATAGACGAGGTGCGGATGCGTGGCGAGCAGGCGCGCATGCCAGACCGCGATTAACACCGAGACAACGAGAAGAACGACCATGCAGAACGCGCGGCGGAAGGAGGAACTGCCGTTCATCGGTGGAGCCACGCCGCGAGTTCGTCGAGCGTGTTGAGGTTCATGCGCTTCATGGCGTCGTGAGGGCAGGCGCGCTCGCAGGCGGGGCCGCCGTATTGGTCGATGCAGAGGTCGCACTTGGTCGCCTTGACGATGGGCTTGGCGTCGCTGGCGACCAGGATGTTTCCATCCTCGTCGCGCAACTCGACCATGCGGATGGAACCATAGGGGCAGTTGTTGGCGCAGGCGGAACAGCCGATGCAGGTGACGGGATTGATGACCACCTCGCCTCCGAAGGCGTCGCGGTGGATGGCGCCGGTGGGACAGCCGATCATGCAGATCGGGTCGGCGCAGTGCATGCAGGCCTGCGCGACCATGATGTTGTCATGGATCGGGCCGCTACGGAGGAACCGCGGGTTGTTGTCGTGGGTGGCGGCGCAGGCGCGCACGCAGTCGTCGCAACGGGTGCAGCGGTCCATGTCGATGACCATGGTCTCGGTGCCGTTGAAGAGACGGTTCTGCGTGAGGAACTCCATCATGCCGGAGCCGACGACCGCCTCGGGCTCCCCCGTCTTTTTCACCGCGACCATCTTCTTGGGGCCGGAGGGCAGGGATTTTTTCGCGAAGGGCGCGTTGGTGAAAGGCGAATTCGTAAACGGGGAATTCGTAAAGGGGGAGTTCGTAAACGGTGAGTTTGTGAACGGCGAATTGGTATGCGGCGAACGCGTGCCCTCACCTTCCGTCTCCATCACGGGCGGCAGCCAGTGCTTCGGCAGCGACGGCAGGACAAGCCGCTCGATGACCGGCGCGGGAATGACGAGAACGTGGGTGTAGCCGATGACGCGCAAGCTGTGCTGAAGCGCGATGGCGCGGTCGGGCTGGCGCCAGTTGTGCGCGATCTCGTCGAAGCCGTAGATGCCGCCGGCCCCGAGGTAATTAAGGGTGCGGTGACCGTCGCCGTAGCGCTGGGTCATGCGGGCAAAACCGGAGCGCACCATGACAACGCCGTTGGGATAGTCGCCCTCGCTCGCGATCGTCTGCTCCTGGGCGGCGGAGGCCCCGGATTTAACGAGCTTCTTGTAATCGCCCGACCAGTCGTAGTCGCCGTAGGTCTCGAACTGCGTGGCGTCCATGACCTGCTTCTTCGCCTCGGCGGATAGAAACTTCATGAACGGAATCTCCTCGATGTAGGTGGCGAGAGCGCGTTCGCGGTAGACGCGGTCGATGTGCTGGCGGAGCTTGGGGTCGTAGCGCATCAGGTCGCGCAGACCCTGCCAGCGGATTTCCAAAAGCTCGGTGCCGTCCTCCTCGGCGAAGATGGTCGCGGTGCGCGGTATGCGCGAGAGCGCCGCGATCTCACCGAAAAAGTCGCCCTCCTCGATGGTCGCGGTGCGGTGCTGGTCGAGCACGCGCGGCACGTCCTGCAGGACGATGCGGACATCCTTGGCGTCCTTGCCCGCGCTTCCGCGACGGAGCAAGCCGCGGCGTTCGCGCTGGCGGGCGACCTCGTCCTCCTGCGAGTTGCTCCAGAGCTGGGCCAGCGCGCGGAAGAATCCGCGGCGCGCGGGCTCGCGCCGGCCGATGTCGGACGGCGGCAGGCTGGGGCCGATGACCACGCGGGCGGTGCCGGCGAGGATCAGGAACGCCGAGGTGCCGTAGTCGCCTTCGCGGACGATGATCTCGCCTTTCTTGAAACGATGGAGGCGGGCGTCGTTCTTCAACACGTCCGGCAGCGGCGCCGAACGCGGGAAACTCTCAAGGTTCATGTCCTTGAACGGCTCGCGCGCCAGCAGGCGCTGCACGTCGGCATCGGTGATGTCGTCGCTGAAAGCGGAGTCCCAGCGGCGCGGACGGTCCTGGGCGGATGTGATCGTGCTCATCAGGCGTCGAGAACCAGCGCGCCCTTCGGTTTGCAGATGCAGGCGAGGCAGGAGCCGCGTTCAACCTCGGCGCCGTGCTCGACCAGGTATTCGACCTCGCCGGACTTGATGGCGACGAGGCAGGAACCGCAGTTGCCCGCCCGGCAGCCGGCGTCGATCTTGACGCCCTGCTCGTCGGCGAGATCAAGAATGGAGCCGCTGGAGGCCTTCCATGCGACGGTCTTGCCGGACCGCGAAAACTGGATGTCGATGCCGGTCGCCGGTGCCGCCGCCGCCGCGGCCTTGTCCTCGGGCTTGGGTGCGCGCTTCACGGAAGCCGGACCAAACGCCTCAAAATGCACCCACGTATCCGGCACGCCCCAGGAGCGCAAATCGTCGGTGATCGTCTGCATGAACGGACCCGGCCCGCAGAGGAAATAATCGTAGTTGTTCGAGGGAAGAAGCTGCTTGAACAACTCCACGCTCACGCGTCCCTCGTGTTGATAATCGCGGCCCTTGACGTCGGTCGGATGCGGTTTCGAGTAGCAGACCTGCATGCGGACGTTGGGGTGCTTCGCGGCGAGCTCGGCCATGTATTCCTTGAACATGTGGTCCTCGCCGCTGCGCGCGCCGAAGAAGAACCATATCTCGCGCGTCGAGCCGGCTTCGACGAGGGCGTTGGCCATGCTGACCATGGGCGTGACGCCGATGCCGCCGGAAATCAGCACCACCGGACGCTCCTTCTCCATATCGAGGAAGAAGTGTCCGTTGGGCGCCTTGACGTCGAGGATGTCGCCTTCCTTGACGCCATCGCAGAAAAACGAGGAGCCGAGCCCGGGCGGATGTTCGGTCTTGGGCGGCGGCAGACAGCGCTTGATCGTCACGCGGTAGTGCGTGGAACGGGCGCAGTCGGAAAGCGAATAGCACCGCACCAGCGGACGGCTCTGGCCGGGAATCGCGAGCTGGAAGGTCAGATACTGGCCCGGCTTGAAAGGCGGAAGCGGCTTGCCGTCATGCGGCTTCAGGTAGAACGAGCAGGCGTCGATGCACTCCAGCACCTTCTTCTCGACGGTGAATTTGCGGACGCCGTTCCAGGCGGACTTGGCCTGCTCCACCGTTTGGATACGCAACTGGGCTCCCTGGATTTCCAAGGTGAGCCGCGCCTGCTCCAACTGTCCGCGCTGCCGTTCAAACCAGAGGCGGCGCGCGCTGCCTGCCGCCAGAAGACCGACATGCAGCAGAAGACCGCCAATAACAAACCAGCCGGCGACATAGGCCGGGTTCGCCATGATCCCGTTGAGAAGTTCTTTATACATAATACTACGGCAAAAGGATCATTATTGGTTGCGACGCCTCGGGTGAACGGCCGGATTGTTCACTCCGTGCGACTTGCGAAAGGTTTATGAAAATTTGACGCCGCCATAAAAACCACACAAAACCCCAATAAGTAAGCAGAAATTATGCGATGCATTAAAAAACATGCGGTTACGTTGCGTCGCCTGATTATCAGCGGTGCGTCCTGCCTTGCCGTCACCGCATGGGGCGAAACGCCCCCCGCTCCCGCCGCGACGGTGTTCATTCATCCGACAATCCTGGGCGCCGGCTCCTGCGCCACCAGCGGTTGCCACGGCGGCGCGGACGAAAAAAGCCGCCAACACATCATCTGGTCGCAAAGCGATGTCCATTCGCGCTCCTATGCTACCCTCACCACTGCGCGCTCAGCCCGCCTCGCCGAAGCGCTGCGCATCCCCGATCCCACCACCAGCGCGCGCTGCACGACCTGCCACGCTCCGGCCTTGACGGTTCCCCCCGACCAACTCGCTCCCGATGTGAAGGCGACCGAAGGCGTCTCCTGCGCGAGTTGCCACGGGCCTCAATCGGGCTGGCTGCGCAGTCACACCCGCGCCGACTATACCCACGCTGATCGCGTGGCCGCCGGCATGCGCGACCTCGCCAATCTCCATGTGCGCGCCAACACCTGCGTTGCCTGCCATCAGAACATCGACCCTGAGCTCGTGAACACCGGCCGCCATCCGCGGCTGATCTTCGAACTCGACGGCCAGGCCGCCAGCGAACCGAAACACTGGCGCGAACGCGCCGGCTGGAACGGCGCGCAAGCCTGGTATGTGGGCCAGGCCGTCTCCCTGCGCGAAATGAGCTACGCCCTTCTCAACCGCAAGGCCGATGCCGTCCGCGAATCCGCCCGCTGGGAAGGCCTCCTCTGGGTGCTGCAACGCACGGGCGACCGCAACGCCCTGCCTCTCGGCAATCTCACTCCGTCCAAAGACACCTCCGTTTACGCCAGCGCCGTGGACGCCTGCGACCAACTGGCCAAGACCGCCGCCGCCAGCTTTGCCCCCGCGCAGACTTCCTCATTCCTCTCCCGCCTCGCCTCCACCCATCCTGAGTTCGCAGACCGCTCCATTTCCCGCGAGATGCAGGCCTGCCGCGCCGAACGTCTCGTCCTCGCCCTTGACCGCCTGCTGGCCGCCCTGCCCGCCGACCAGCGCCCCGCCGGCTCGGGTCCGCTGCTCGACAGCTTGTTTCGCCTCGTGCAATCCACGCCCGATTTCTCGCCGGCGGACTTCTCCGGCGCACTGGCCGCGTTCGCCAAAACTCTGCCTGCCTCCGCGGCGAACTGATCTGATGTCCAACCTTCATCGCGCCCTTTCCGTGGTCGGCCTCACCGTGGCCGCGCTCTTCGGCGGCACCACCCCGGCCAGCTCCGCGCAGCTCACGTTCAACGATCTCTCCACGATCTACACCCAGGCCTCCGCACGCGCCGCAGAGATCGAACCGAACGCCGTCATCGCAATCGTCGATCTCGACGGAAGCGCCCTGCTCGTGCGCCGGGCAGACGGCGGCGGCGCCGTCACCGCCACTCAACGCGCCATCGCCGTTTCCAAGGCAGGCACTGCCGCCTTCCTCAGCAGCACGCAGCATGGGTTCAGCTCCCGCACCGCCGGCTTCATCATCCAGCAGAACTTCCCGCCTCGCGTGCTCAACACCGCGCCCGGCCCTCTCGTCGGTGTGGGCTTTTCCAACCTCGCATTTTCCGACGTGAATTATTTCCGCGAGGCCGACGGCACCACGCGCATTCCCGGCACGCGGCTCTATGCCTCCCCGGGCGGCGTCCCCCTTTATCTCAATGGCAAACTCGTCGCTGGCATCGGCGTGACCGGTGACGGCACCGAGCAGGAGGACGCCAGCATCACCGGCGCCGACAACGACGAAGCCGTCGCCCTCGCCGGCCAGATCGGCTACGCACCCGCGACCAGTTTCTGGGGCTCGAATATTTTGATCAACGGCATCCGCCTCGCCTACATCGCCACCCCGATCAAGGCCGCCACCGCCACCGGCAGCACCCTCCCTCCCGCCGCCGATCCCGCCGGCCTCACCGTCTGGCCCGTCGCCCTGCTCGGCGGCGTGCTCGGCGAATTGCGCTCCACTCTTCAACCCGACCCGTTGCCCGGCACGTTGAGCGGGCAGCCCCGGCTCACGCAGGACGAAGTTCGCCGGATCATCGCCTACGCCGCCTCGCGCACGCTCGTCACCCGCGCAGGCATCCGTCTCCCTGCGGGCCAGGCCGCGCAGGTCTTCATCACCGTCGTCAACAACCCCGATTCGGCCGGCATCGCCCCGACCGTGCTCGGCACCTTCCGCACCCCCGGCGCCACGATCTTCTCATGGGACGTGGCCGTGCAAAAGGCGCGCACCGCCGTTTTCTTTTCCAACAACACCCGAGCCTACTCGACGCGCGCCGTAGGCTTCCTCGCCCAATCTCACTACCCTCCCGGCATCAACGGCAAGCCGCCCGGACCGTTCAACGGCCTGCAGGAAACCTACTCCGCCCCGCTTCTCACCGGCGTCGGCACCCCGAATCCGAACCTGCCCAACGGCATCACGATTTTCCCCGGCGGCTTCCCGCTCTACCGCAACGGCGTGCTCGTCGGCGCCATCGGTGTCTCCGGCGACGGCATCGACCAGGACGACTTGATCTCCGCCTCCGGCACGGCGGATTTCCTCGCACCCAACGCCATCCGCGCCGACCACACCCTCTATCTTCGCGTCCGACTGCCCTACGCGAAATTCCCCCGAAGCCCCCTCCTGAAACCGGCCGCCGCTCCCATCCCCTCCGACTATCAGGATTTCCAGACGGTGTATTTCACGCCCGGCGAAATCAGCGCAGCCCTGATCAGCGAACCCAATCAAAACGCGGACGGCGATGTCCTGAGCAACCTGCTCGAATACGCCTTCGAGCTCGATCCGCGCACCGCCGATCTCCCGTCGGCGTTGCCCGCCGCCACCCTGAATACATCGGTCCATCACATGCAGATCGTCTTCCCGCGCGAATCGCTCGCCCGCGATCTGGTTTACACCGTGGAAGGCTCCGACGACGGTGTCACCTGGACCGCCATCGCCCGCAGCACCGGCGGCAATCCCGTCAAAAAACTCGCCGGCGGCGGCCTGACCGTCACCGAAAGCGGACTCTTTCCCGTCACGGTCACCGTCATCGACCGCAAGGTCGCGCTGGCCCCGGGAGTTCGGTTCTTGCGCCTCCAAGTCACCAAGCCCTGATTTCGGGTAACGTGCCCGAAACCGCCGCCACCTTCCTCGGACTTTCCGCGCCGCTCTGGCAAGCGCTGTGGCTCACCGTAAAACTCTCCACGCTCACCGCGTTCATCCTTGGCGTCGTCGGTCTTCCCCTCGCCCACTGGCTCAACACCACCCGCTGGCGCGGCGCGTTCGTCGCCGAAACCCTCGTCACCCTGCCCCTGGTCCTTCCGCCCACGGTCATCGGCTTCTATCTGCTGGTCGCGCTGTCTCCCAACCACCCGCCCGGTTCTTGGTGGCTCCGTCTCACTGGCGGCACCCTCGTCTTCAGCTTCACCGGACTCCTCATCGCCTCGGTCATCTACTCGCTTCCCTTCGCCGTGCAGCCGTTTCAAGCCGCGCTGCGCGGCGTCTCGCGCGAACTCCTTGACGCCGCCCGCGCCTCGGGTGCCTCGCCTGTGCGCACATTCCTGCGCGTGCACATCCCACTCGCCCGCCACGGCCTGCTTGCCGGACTTACGCTCGGCTTCGCCCACACGCTCGGCGAATTCGGCGTCGTCCTCATGATCGGCGGCGGCCTCCCCGGCCAGACCAAGGTCGCCAGCATCGCCCTCTACGACGAAGTGCAAGCCCTCAACTACGACCAAGCCCACGCCTACGCCGCCCTTTTGCTCGTGGTTTCCTTCGTTCTCCTGCTCGCCGTGACGCTCCTCCAGCGCCGGCGAACGCAGGGCTGATTTTCAAACCTCCGCTTGATTTTTCTCAAAGCCCGTTAAAATAACGGGCTTTTCCGTCCCAATCCCCAGACACTCTTCCTTTCTACCAACCATGTCCACCGCCACACCTCAGAAGTTCGAGTTCCAAGCCGAGATCAAGCAGCTCCTCGATATCGTCATCCACTCGCTCTACACCGAGAAGGAAATCTTCGTCCGCGAGCTCGTTTCCAACGCCTCCGACGCCATCGAGAAGTTCCGCCATCTCCAGCTCACCGAGAAGGACGTCGCCGACGACCAGCTCGCCCTCGAGATCAACCTCACCACCGACGACAAGGCCAAGACCCTCACCATCCAGGACGCCGGCCTCGGCATGACCCGCGCCGAGCTCATCGAAAACCTCGGCACCATCGCCCACTCCGGCTCCAAGGCCTTCCTCAAATCCCTCTCCGAAGGCGGCCAGAAAAACACCAACCTCATCGGCCAGTTCGGCGTCGGCTTCTACTCCGCCTTCATGGTCGCCAAGACCGTTAAGGTCTACTCCCGCTCCTGGAAAAAGGACGAGCCCGCCCACGTCTGGACGTCCGACGGCTCCGGCAGCTACGAGATCGAGGAGGTCGCCGACCAGACCCGCGGCACCAAGATCGTCATCGAGCTCAAGGACGACGCCCACGACTACGCCACCGAGTCCCACATCAAGGACATCCTCGAGCGTTACAGCGCCTTCGTTTCTTTCCCGATCAACCTCGACGGAAAACACATCAACACCGTCCAGGCCATCTGGCTCCGCTCGAAAAACGAGATCACCGACGAGCAATACACCGAGTTCTACAAGTTCCAGTCGCACGCCTACGACGAGCCCCGCCTCCGCCTCCACTTCAGCGCCGACGCCCCGCTCCAGATCAACGCCCTCCTCTTCACCCCAAAGGACAACACCGAAAAGTTCGGCATGGCCCGCCTTGAGCCCGCCGTCTCGCTCTACTGCCGCAAGGTCCTCATCGACGCCAAGCCCAAGGACCTCCTCCCCGAGTGGCTCCGCTTCCTCAAGGGCGTCGTCGATAGCGAAGACCTTCCCCTCAACATCTCGCGCGAGACCATGCAGGACCGCGCCCTCATCGAGAAGTTGAACAAGGTCATCACGAAACGTTTCCTCAAATTCCTCGCCGACGAAGCCGAGGCCCGCCCCGACGGCTACAACGAGTTCTACGCCGAGTTCGGCATCTTCCTGAAGGAAGGCGCCGCCCTCGACTACACCCACAAGGACCAGCTCGTTAAACTCCTCCGCTACGAGTCCTCACTCACTGAAAAGGGCAAGACCACCTCGCTCACCGACTACGTCACCCGCATGAGTGCCGACCAAAAAGAGATCTACTACCTCATCGGCCCCAACCGCGCCGCCATCGAAAGCGGCCCGTATCTCGAAGGATTCAAAGCCCGCAACCTCGAAGTCCTCTTCTGCTACGAAGCGGTGGACGAATACGCGATGAACAACGTCCGCGAATTCGACGGCAAGAAGCTCACCGCCGCCGACCACGCCGACGTAAAGCTCGCCGACGCCCCCAAGCCTCCCGCGGCCGAAGGCGACCTCTCCGAAACCGACGCCACCGCCCTCGCCGAATGGATCAAAACGAGCCTCGGCGACCGCGTCGAAGCCGTAAAGCCTTCCGACCGCCTCGTCGATTCGCCCGCCCTCGCCGTCAACGCCGACAAGTTCATGACGCCCCAGATGCGCCGCATGATGAAAGCCATGAACAAGGACGGCGCCGACGCCCCTGTGAAAGTTAACCTGGAGATCAACCCGCGCTCTGCCGTGATGAAGCACCTCAACGCCGCCCGCGCCGCATCGCCCGAAAAAGCCGCCCTCATCGCCGAGCAAATCTTGGACAACGCCCTCATCAGCGCCGGCCTCTTCGAAGACCCCAGCAAGATGGTCGCCCGCCTCTACAAGCTCCTCGAAACGGTCTAAACAACACGCCCGTCCCACATGCCTTAAAGGTAGGGCGCGTTATCCCTAACGCGCCGCGCCTCCGAGGGGTATACGGCGCACCTCCGGGCGCCGTCTCCGCCCCCCCAAAAAAAGCCCCTGACCTTCCCGTCGGGGCTTTTTCATGCTCCTCCCTTAACAACCCACCATAAACTCAATCTAGTTTGTCACGTAATACGTGACAATTTTCATAACCTTTTATTTTTAAGTATTTTAAAATTATTTTTTAGCTCAACAAATAAAGTATGGCTAGTTAGCCATACTTTATTCTTGCGCGATATGGCTCATCAGCCATACCTTTACCCCGCCATGAAAATGACCATGCATATCGACGAGGACGTTTTGGACCGCGTGATGAAGATCACCGGTGCCAAAACCAAGCGCGCGGCCGTCGAGATCGCTCTCAACGAAATGGCCCGCCGCCATAAGCTGAAGGAGCTGTTTTCGCAGGGCCTCGGGCTTACCGGCGACCAGCTCGCCGCCGAATTCGCGCTCGGCCCCGCCGATGCGCTCGACAATCACGGTATGCAAGTCGCCGAGAACCCAGCCCCCTATGGCAAGCAACCTGGTTCTTCCTGACAGCAACTTCTACATCAACTGCGCGCGCCGCCACGCCGATCCTTTTATCGAGCTGGCGGCGCACACAGACACTTGCGAGTTCGTGACCTGCGGCATGGTCGTCACCGAGGTCTGCCGGGGCCGCTCCGATCCACATGTGCTCAAGAAGTTTCGCGAGCGTTTCGCCATCATGCTTTATCTGCCCACGACCAATGCGATCTGGGAGCGCACCGCCCAACTGGCGTGGGCGTTGGATCGCCAAGGGATCGTCCTCCCCGCCCAAGACGTGTTGATCGCCGTCACCGCCTTGGAAAACGACGCCGCCATCCTTACCTTCGACGCCCATTTCCAACAAATCCCCGGCCTCCGCGTGCTGGACCGCCTACCATAATCGGACGGGCTCCATCCGCTCGCCCATTCTTGCACGCCCTGAAACAGCTTTGTCCTTGGGCCTGTCCTTTTTTCCACAACACTCGGCACCTTGCTTGTTTCCCAGTGTCACCCGACAGTCCTTCCGTCGCCTTGAGCATGCCATTCTCTCATATCCACAGCCCTGCGCAGGTTTAACCCGCGCCCCAAGTCATGAGAGCCTATTTCCTGCGCCGTCTCCTGCTCATCCCACCCACCCTGATCGGCCTTACGCTCATCGTTTTTTTCATCACCCGCCTCGCCCCCGGCGGCCCGCTCGAACAGGCGCTCATGAGTGCCCAGCAGACCAGCCTCGAACACGGCTCCGGTCGCGCCACCGGCCAGGGCACCGCTCTTTCCACCGATCAGATCGACCAGCTCAAGCACTACTACGGCTTCGATAAACCTTGGTATGTCGCCTACGCCCAGTGGCTCGGCAAGGTCGCCCAAGGCGATCTCGGCACTTCCTTCCGCTACAACGAACCCGTCTGGGACATCATCCGCGAGCGTTTCCCCATCTCGATTTTTTACGGGTTAACCACCCTCGTCATCACCTACGCCGTCTGCGTTCCGCTCGGCATCGTCAAAGCCATCCGGCACCGCACATGGGTGGACACCGGCAGCTCCGTCTTGATCTTCGCGGGCTACGCCGTGCCCGGCTATGTGCTCGGAGCGTTGCTCCTCGTTTTCACCGCCGCGCGTCTGCGCTGGTTTCCAATGGGCGGTTTTCACAGCGACGGCTTCGCCGACCTCTCCTTCGCCGCCAAAGCCGCCGATCTCATTCACCACGCCATCCTTCCCCTCTGCTGCTACCTCATCGGCGCGTTCGCCTTCACGACCTTGCTCATGAAAAATCAGCTCATGGATGCGCTCGCCGCCGACTACATGCGCACCGCCGTGGCCAAAGGCGTCCCCTACCGCCGCACCGTGATCAGCCATGCCCTGCGCAACTCCATCATCCCGCTCGCCACCGATTTCGGGCAAAATCTCACGCTCTTCCTGGCCGGTTCCTTCCTCATCGAAAACATCTTCGACATCGATGGATTTGGCCTCCTCGGCTACACTTCGACCCTCGACCGCGACTACCCCGTCGTCATGGGCGTCCTCCTGCTTTCCTCCCTGCTTCTCCTGCTCGGCAATCTCATCTCCGACGCCCTCGTCGCCCTCGCCGATCCCCGCATCCGCTTCGGCTGATCAACGCCTCCCGTGCCGTTCACGCGCTTCCAGTTTAACCCGCAGACCACGCGACGCCTCGCCCGCTTCCGCGCGATCCGCCGCGGCTACTTCTCGTTCCTCGTGCTGACGTTTCTCGTGTTGCTCTCGGTCTTCGGCGAACTGCTCGTCAACAGCCGCGCCCTCGTCGTCAAACACCACGGCGCGTATTACTTTCCCACCTACGGCGCCTTCCACGCCGGCGCCGACTTCGGCGAAGACTACTCCTACGAAACCAACTACCGCCACCTGAAGGCTCGCTTCGCCACCGAGGCGCGCGGCGACTGGGTTTTGCTTCCGCCCGTTCCCTACAACGCCTACGAAAACGACTTCCGCCCCGGCGTCTATCCGCCCACCGCGCCCTCCGCCGGCGAACGCCACTTCCTCGGCACCGACACCACCGGTCGCGACGTGCTTGCGCGGCTCTTCTACGGCTTCCGCACCGCGCTGATTTTTTCCGCCTGCTACATCGGCTTCGTTTATCTCCTCGGCATCGCGGTCGGCTGCTCGATGGGTTTCTTCGGCGGCGCCATCGATCTCATCGGACAACGCCTCGTCGAAATCTGGTCCAACCTCCCCTTCCTCTACATCGTCATGATCGTGGCCTCTCTCACGCGGCCCGACCTTTTCCTGCTCGTCGTCATCACCGGCCTGTTTTCTTGGACCGGCATGACCTACTACATGCGCACCGCCACGTATAAACAAAAAGCCCGCGACTACGTGGTCGCCGCCGAAGCCCTCGGCGCATCGCCCGCCCGCATCATCTTCAATCACATCCTGCCCAACACGCTCTCGACGCTGATCACGTTCATCCCCTTCACGCTCACCGGCGCCATCACCGCGCTCACCGCGCTCGATTTTCTCGGCTTCGGCCTCCCGCCGCCCACCCCTAGCTGGGGCGAGCTTCTTTCCCAAGGCACCGCCAATCTCAATGCCCCGTGGATCGTCACCTCCGTGTTCGTCTCCATGGTCTTCGTGCTCACCCTCGTGACCTTCGTCGGCGAAGCCATCCGCGAAGCCTTCGACCCGAAAAAATTCACCACTTACCAATGAAGCCCGTCCGCCTCCTCTCTTTTCGCGCGCTCATCCCCGCGCTCGCCCTCCTTCTCTTCACGCTCACCGGCTGCGCCAAAAAAGCCGTCGAAGCCACCCGCGACATCACCCCCGAGGCCGAAGCCTACTACAAGGCCCACCCCGAATTCTTCATCTTCGCGAAACCCGCCGACCTCCCCGCCGACCTCGCCTGGCAGGACGGCCATGACGTCCCCGAATTCTCCTCCCCCGACGCCAAACGCGGCGGCACCCTCCACGGTTTCATCGACGATTTTCCCCGCACGCTTCGCTTCAACGGCCCCGACGCCAACGGCTCCTTCCGCAGTTACATCCTCGACGACAACGCCCTCACGCTCATCCAGCGTCAGCCCAACACCGGCCAGTATTATCCCGCGCTCGCCAAATCCTGGGCACTCTCCGCCGACGGCCGCACCCTCTATTTCCGCCTCGACCCCGACGCACACTACAGCGACGGCGTGCCCATCACGGCAGACGATTACCTGTTCACCTTTTTCTTCTTCCGCACTCCCTACATCAACGACCCGTGGTCGAATAATTTCTACACCGAAAACTTCACCAACATCACCCGCTACGACGACCACACCATCTCCATCACCTGGAAGGAAGCGAAGCCCGACATCTACGACCGCCTCGGCTCCACCTACCCCGTTCCTCTGCATTTCTACAAGGAGCTCGGCCCCGATTTCGCCCAACGCTACCAGTGGCGCCTCGAACCCACCACCGGCCCCTACACCGTTCTCCCCGAGGATATCCGCAAAGGCAGTTCCATCGATCTCACCCGCGTCAAAAACTGGTGGGCCTCCGACAAACCTTGGTTCCGCCACCGCTACAACTTTGACCGCATCCACCTCGACGTCATCCGCGACCCCGACAAAGCCTTCGAGACCTTCAAGCGCGGCGACATCGATCTCTTCGGCCTGAGCCTCCCGAAATTCTGGTATGACAAACTCCCCGACGCCGATCCGCTCGTGCAGTCCGGCTACGTGCAGAAGATTTTTTTCTATAACGAAATCCCCCGCCCCACCTACGGCCTCTATCTAAACTCAGCCCGTCCGCTGCTCGACAACCGCGACATCCGCACCGGCATCAACTACGCCACGAACTTCCAGCTCGTGATCGATTCCTATTTCCGCGGCGACTACACGCGCATGCAAACCACCGCCGATGGCTACGCTCTCGTGCCATTCCCCGGCATCAAAGCCCGCGCCTTCTCCGTGGACGACGCCCTCGCCTCCTTCGCCAAAGCCGGCTTCACCAAACGCGGCCCCGACGGCATCCTCGTCAACGACAAAGGCCGGCGCCTCTCGCTCACGCTCACCTTCGGCTCCCCCGCGCTGAAAGACATCCCGCCCATCCTGAAACAAGAAGCGCTCAAAGCGGGCCTTGAGCTCAACATCGAGCTCCTCGACCCCACCACCGCCCAGAAGAAAATCCAGGAGAAGCAGCACGAAATCGCCTTCACCGCCTTCGGCGTCGCCGTCGAAATGTATCCCCGCTACTGGGAGATGTTCGCCTCCGCCAACGCCAATAAACCCCAGACGAACAACCTCACCAACCTCGCCGACCCCGAGATCGACGCCCTCATCAAACGCTATGACCGCGCCACCTCGATTGACGAGATCCGCGACCTCGCCACGCAGCTCGAAACCAAAATCCGCGAGCAGGCCGTCTTCGTCCCCGGTTTCGAAAAACCCTTTTATCGCACCGGCTACTGGCGCTGGATGAAGTGGCCCGCAGGTTTCAACGTCCGCATGAGCGAAGACCCGCTGCAATACGGCCTAGCCTGGATCGACGAAGACGTAAAAAAAGAAACCCTCGACGCCCGCGCCTCCGGCAAACCCTTCCCGCCCTCCATCACCACCTACGACCAGTGGAAACGCAAAGATTGAGGTAGGGCGCGGATTCCGCTCCGCGCCTTCCGTCCTCCGCCTCTCCGGCCCTCCGCCTTCATGCCCGCCCCCCTCCTCCACGTCCGCCAGCTCGCCGTCGGTTTTGAAACCGACGACGGCCTGCTGCGCGCCGTGGACAACGTCAGTTTCGAGATCGCCCCCGGCCGCACCCTCGGCCTCGTCGGCGAGTCAGGCTGCGGCAAGAGCGTCACCGCGCTCTCCCTCATGCGCCTGCTCCCGCAGCCCGCCGGAAAAATTCTCGGCGGCGAAATTCTCTTCGAAGGCCGCAACCTCCTCACGCTTCCGCTCGCGGAAATGCACCGCATCCGCGGCGCCCGCATCGGCATGGTTTTCCAGGAGCCGATGACCGCCCTCAACCCCGTCCACACCATCGGACGCCAGCTCTCCGAGGTTTACCGGACGCACGAGGACATCTCAAAAGCCGAGGCCTGGCGCCGCTCCGTCGCCATGCTCGCCCGCGTCGGCCTGCCCTCGCCCGAACTCCGCGCTGCCGAGTATCCGCACCACCTCTCCGGCGGCATGCGCCAGCGCGTCGTCATCGCCATGGCCCTCGCCTGCCACCCGCGCCTGCTCATCGCGGACGAACCCACCACCGCCCTCGACGTCACCATCCAGGCCCAGATCCTCGACCTCATCAAAGATCTCCAGCGCGAGCTCGGCATGGCCGTCCTCCTCATCACCCACGACCTCGGCGTCATCGCCGAAACCTGCGACGACGTCGCCGTGATGTATGCCGGCCGCATCGCCGAACAAGCCCCCGTCGCCGAACTTTTCGCCAACCCTCGCCATCCCTACACGCGCGGACTCCTCGCCTCCATCCCACGCCTGAGCACTCCGCGCAAAACCCGCCTCCCCACCATCGAAGGCATGGTCCCAAGTCTCCGCGACCTCCCGCCCGGTTGCCGTTTCCAAAACCGCTGCCCGCACCGTCAGGACCGCTGCGCTGCCTCCGCGCCCGCCCTCGAACCCGTCTCCCCCGGCCACGACGCCGCCTGCTTCCGCTGGCGCGAAATCAACGACGCCTCCTGATGCCCGCCGACGCCCCCACGCCTCCGCTTCTCGAAGTCCGCGATCTCAAGACCCACTTCCCCGTCAAAGGCGGCGTCTTCCGCCATGCCGTCGCCACCAACAAAGCCGTGGACGGCGTCAGCTTCACTCTCCGCGCCGGCGAAACCCTCGGCCTCGTCGGCGAGTCCGGCTGCGGCAAATCAACCCTCGGCAAAACCATCGCCCGCCTCCTCAAGCCCACCGCCGGCAGCGTCCGCTTCGACGGACACGACCTCGCCCCGCTCAGCCGCGGCGAACTCAAGCCCTTCCGCAAGCGCCTCCAGATGATCTTCCAAGATCCCACCGAGTCGCTCAACGCCCGCCACACCGTCGGCGAAATCCTCGCCGAACCCTTCATCATCCACGGCCTCGGCAACGCCGGTGAACGCGCCCGCCACGTCGTGCAACTCCTCGCCAAGGTCGGCCTCGATCCCGACGCCGCCCGACGCTACCCGTTCGAATTCTCCGGCGGACAGCGCCAGCGCATCGGCATCGCCCGCGCCCTCGCGCTCAACCCCAGTCTCATCATCTGCGATGAACCTGTCTCCGCGCTCGACGTCTCCATCCAGAGCCAGGTGCTCAACCTCCTCCTCGATCTCCAGCGCGAGCTCGGCCTCTCCTACCTTTTCATCGCGCACAACCTCGCGGTCGTGAAACACGTCTCCGACCGCATCGCCATCATGTATCTCGGCCGCATCGTCGAGCTGGGCGACGCCGACGCAATCCACGCCAACCCGCGCCATCCCTACACGCGCGCCCTCCTCGCCGCGATCCCCGTGCCCGACCCGTCCGCCCGCAAACGCGAGCGCATCGTCCTCACCGGCGACCTCCCCTCGCCCATCAATCCCCCCAGCGGTTGCCCCTTCCACCCCCGCTGCCCCCACGCCACCGACCGTTGCAAAATAGAGGTCCCCGCCCTCCGCGAAACCGCCCCTCCCGGCACCCCCCCGCACCCAGTCTCCTGCCACTACGACCTGTAACTCGTTCTCGTTCCTCTTTCTCTTTCTCGTTCTCCCGCCGTCTCCGCTTCGTGCTCGTGTTCCCCGCGCATCCGCCTCCTTCTCCCCGTCCCTCTCTCCCGCGCATCCCATGGACACGTTCATCTACGGCATCGATTTCGGCACCAGCAACTCCGCCGTCACCATCTGGAACGCCACCACGCGCACCCTCGTGCGCGACCCGCGTATCGAAGGCGTGGACGCTTCCTTCCTCTATTTCCCTTACACGACCAAGCGCATCGCCCCGGTCATCGGCAACGCCGCCAAACTCCGCTACGTCGAAGACCAGATGCGTGGACGCTTCTTCCAAGCGATCAAAACCATTCTCCCTTTCAGCACCTTCACGGAGACGGTCATCAACAACCAGACCTACCTCATCGAAGACCTCATCGCGCTCTTCCTCCGCAACCTCAAATCCAAGGCCGACGCCGTCACCGGCCAGGATGTGAAACGCGTCGTTCTCGGCCGCCCCGCCGTCTTCTCGACCGACCCCGCCGAAGACCAGCTCGCCGAGCAACGCCTCCACCGCGCCGCCCAGCTCTCCGGCTTCACCGAGATCCATTTCCAATACGAGCCCATCGCCGCCGCCTTCGCCTACGAGTCCCGCATCACCAAGCCCGAACGCGTCCTCGTCGGCGACTTCGGCGGCGGCACCTCCGACTTCACCGTCGTCCAACTCGACCCCGCCCGCCAAGGCCTCACCGACCGCATGCGCGACATCCTCGCCACCGGCGGCCTCCCCGTCGCCGGCAACAAATACGACGCCGCCACCATGTGGCACAAAGTCACCCCGCTCTTCGGCCGCGGCGCCACCTACGACAGCTGGGGCAAACAGATCGACGTCCCCGATTCCCTCTACCGCACCATCTGCCAGTGGGACCAAATCGTTTTCCTGAGAAACGCCAAAAAAATGGATCTCCTCTGGCGCCTCGTCGGCCTCTCCAACGACCCGCCCGCCTTCGAACGCTTCCAGGCCCTCATCAAGGAAAACCAAGGCTTCGCCCTCTTCCAAGTCCTCGAAGCCGCCAAGATCGTCCTCACCACCCGCGCCGTCGCCCCCATCGTTTTCAACCACCCGCATATCCCCATCGACCTCTCGCTGACGCTCGCCGAGTTCAACCAAAACTCCGCCGATCTCACCGCGCAGATCACCGGCTATCTCGACACCTTCCTCACCGATTCGAAGATCACTCCCGCGAGCATCGAAACCGTTTTCCTGACGGGCGGCACGTCCCTCATCCGCAGCCTCCGCCAAGAATTCATCACTCGCTTCGGCCAGGAAAAAATCCGCGACGGCGAAGAATTCACCAGCGTAGCCGACGGCCTAGCCCTCAGCGCCCCGCTCTTCTTCCCCGACTTGCACCGCTGATCAAACTTATCGCGAAAACGCGAAAGAGCGGAACCGATCAAGAATCCGGAATCCATTTGCGGCAGGATCGCTTCCCCTCCGTTTCCGCCCCTCCGCGCTTCCGCGATAAAGGTCTGATTTGTCATAAAATTCGCCAAGGGATTTTCCATCCGCCAACGTATCACTGGCATGAACAAACATGATCCGCTCTCCAACGTGCTCAAAACTTGGAAGCACGAACCCGCCTCTTCGCCAGAGTTTACGAAGGCCGTCTGGTCCCGCATCGACGCCGTCGAGCAAGCCCCTGCCCCGTCGTTCTTCGCCCAACTCCTGCACTTCCCCGGCCGACTCCCGCTCGCCGCCAGTTTCGCCGTGATCCTCGCCGGGCTCGCCGGCACCGGCGCCGCCCTCACAATCAACCACGGCCAAGCTACCGACCGCATGGCCGCCGCCTACGTCCGCTCGATTGATCCGCTCCAGATGACGGCCGCTTCGAATGCCTCGCACTCGCATTCGTGAAAACGTTCGTCCGCCTCAGTCTCCTCGCGCTCGTCGTCGCCACCCTCGCGTTCGGCCTCACCCGCTGGCTCGCGCCGCATTCGCACGCCGATGACGACGAGATGGCGTGGATGAAAACCGAGTTCCATCTCACCCTTGCGCAGACCGCAGCCATCGAAAAGCTACACGACGACTACAACCCCGTCTGCATGGAGCACTGCCGCCTCATCCGCGAAACGCGCACGCGTCTGACCACCCTCGAAGCCGCCAACCAGCGCACCACGCCCGGCTACGCCGCCGCCCAAGCCGAGATGACGCGACTCAAAGGCATGTGTCACGACGCCACCCAAAAACACCTCGAAGCCGTCGCCGCGCAAATGTCCCCCGACGAAGGCCGCCGTTTCCTTGATCTGACCCTCCCCAAGCTCGCCGGCCAATCGCACGACGCCCCTCTCGACCCGCGATGACGGACGCCGCCCCGACGCCCACCGACGAAGCCCTCGCCTCCGCTCTGGCCGAAGGCGACGACGACGCACTCAACACCCTCATGACACGCTGGCAGATCCCGCTGCGTGCTTTCCTCTACCGGATGCTCCAGAACGAGCACGACGCCCTCGAACTCTCCCAGGACACCTTCGTGCGCATCTACCGGAAACGCGAAAGCTACCGCGAAGGCGCGCGCTTCTCCACGTGGATGTTCCAGATCGCGCTCAACCTCGCCCGCGACCACGCCCGCCGCCGCACCCGCCGTCCCACGGACTCGCTCGACGACGTCCCCGAACTTTCCGGCGACGATAATCCCGGCTCCGACGCCCTCGCCACCGAACGCATGCTCACCGTTCGCGCCGCCATCGCCGAGTTGCCCGAAGACCTCCGCGCCGCCCTCATCTTTTCGGAATACGACGACAAGTCCCACGCCGAGATCGCCGCCATCGTAGGCGCCACGTCAAAAGCCGTGGAAACCCGCCTCTATCGCGCCCGCGAGCTCCTCCGCAAAAAACTCGCCAAATTCATGGCCTGAAATTGCCTCGTCCGTTTCAGTCCCCTCGCAACATCAGCCGCGCCTCCGCTTCCCGGTGAAGGCCATTGGCCGGCTCGTCCTCCGTAGCCTTGGCGAAGGAGGAAGCCGCTCCCAGAGAATCGCCCCATTGGGCGATTCCATAAGTGGTCAAAAACTCCGACTCCGATTCCGACGGCACTCTGCATTTCAATCCGCTCTTCCGTCCCTCCGTGTTTCCGTGATTAAATCCGAGCCATGCCGCTCGTCTCCCAAAACCCCGCTACCGGCCGCTTGATCAAGCGTTACCGCGAGCACACCGCCAAAGACGTCTCCGCCGCCCTCGCCTCCGTCCACTCCGGCTTTCTCGGCTGGCGCGAACTCTCCCTCTCCGACCGCGCCCGCCACCTCAACGCCCTCGCCGCCACCCTGCGCACGCAAAAGGAATCCCTCTCGCAGCTCATGACCGCCGAGATGGGCAAACCTCTCGCCCAAGCCCGCGCCGAAATCGAAAAATGCGCCGACGGCTGCGAATTCTACGCGAAGCACGTCGCCCGTTTCCTCAAGCCCCGCCGCCCCGTCGCCGCTCCTAAAAACGCCAAGGTCGTCTTCGAACCAATAGGCGTGGTTCTCGCCATAATGCCGTGGAATTATCCGTTTTGGCAGCTCTTCCGCGCCGCCGCGCCCACTCTCATGGCGGGCAACACGCTCCTGCTTAAACACGCCTCCAACGTCTCCGGCTGCGCCCTCGCCATCGAGCGCCTCTTCGCCGACGCCGGCCTGCCCGCCGGCCTCCTGCGCACGCTCCTCGTCTCATCGAAAGCCATTCCCAAACTCATCGCCGATTCGCGTGTCCGCGCCGTCACACTCACCGGCAGCACCGCCGCCGGCCGCAAGGTCGCCGCCCTCGCCGGCGCCGCTCTCAAACCCTGCGTCTTCGAACTCGGCGGCAGCGACCCCTACGTCATCCTCGCCGACGCCGATCTCGACCACGCCGCCGAAATCTGCGCCCAGGCCCGCCTCGTCAACGGCGGCCAAAGCTGCATCAGTGGCAAACGCTTCATCGTCGTCGAAAGCGTCCGCCCCGCCTTCGAGCAAAAATTCCTCGCCCGCCTCCAGGCCCGCCGCGTCGGCGACCCGCTCCTCGCCGACACCGACATCGGCCCCCTCGCCCGCACCGACCTCCGCGACGAACTCCACGCCCAAGTCCTCGTCAGCGTGAAAAAAGGCGCCCGCCTCCTCCTCGGCGGCAGGCTCCCCAAAGACCGCGGCGCCTATTACCCTGTCACCGCGCTGACCGATGTCCGCCCCGGCATGCCCGCCTACGACGAAGAACTCTTCGGCCCCGTCGCCGCGATCATCTCCGCCAAGGACGAAGCCGACGCCCTGCGCATCGCCAACGACACCGCCTACGGCCTCGGCGCCGCCCTCTTCACCCGCGACCGCCGCCGAGGCGAAACCCTCGCCCGCGAACGCCTCGACGCCGGCATGGTCTTCGTGAACGACTTCGTCCGCTCCGACGCCTCCCTACCCTTCGGCGGCGTCAAAGACTCCGGTTTCGGTCGCGAGTTGAGCGAGTTCGGCATCCACGCCTTCGTAAACATCAAGACCGTCTGGGTTAAGTAATCTAACGTAGACGCGGCATCTTGCCGCGTTTCCGCGCCCCTCGCTCCACAACGCGGCAAGATGCCGCATCCACCTCCATCCGACCTGCCTGCCGCCGTGTAACATCCGTGTGACGCCTCACTAAAGGCTCGTTTCAACGCATCCGACGCCTACGTTGGCCTCCCCTCCTTTCCGATGGCCACCAAGCGCAAACGCACCGTCAAGCCCGCCCCAACTCCCGCCGCATCGGCGGTCGTGGCCGACGACCGCGTGCTCATCCCTGAAACCGTCGTCCGCCCAGTCGTGCCCGCCGCGCACCACGGCAAAGCCGCCTATTTCAACCGCGAACTCAGCTGGCTCGCCTTCAACCGTCGCGTCCTCGAGCAGGCTCAGGACACGCGCCATCCGCTCCTCGAACGCGTCAAGTTCCTCGCCATCGTCTCCTCCAACCTCGACGAGTTTTTCGAAATCCGCGTCGCCGGCATCATCCAGCAGGTCGACAGCGGCGTGACCGAATCCAGCGTGGACGGCCTCGGCCCGCGCGAGTCCCTGCGCCGCATCCACTCCGTCGTCGGCTCCCTCGTCGAAGATCAGTATGCGTGCTGGCGCGATCAACTCCGCCCCGCCCTCGCCGCCGAAAACATCATTTTCAAAACCGCCGCCGAGCTCAACCAAGCCGAGCTCAACTGGGTCACCGCCTACTTCCACGAGCAGGTTTTCCCCGTTCTCACCCCGCTCGCCCTCGACCAGTCGCACCCGTTTCCGCAGCTCGGCAACAAGACCCACAACGTCGTCGTCTCCCTCGACAATCCCGCCACGCCCGAGGTCGAGCAGCTCATCGCCATCCTCCCCGTCCCGCGCATCCTCCCTCGCCTCGTTCGCATCAACCCCTCGGAGACCGGCATCCAGCGCTTCGTTTTTCTCTCCGAAATCATCAAGCTCTGCGCCGGCGAATTCTTCCCCGGCTACCGCATTAATGACGCCCACGCCTTCCGCGTCACCCGCAACAGCGACCTCTACATCGACGAGGAAGAAGCCGAAAACCTCCTCAAGAAAATCGAAGAGGAACTGCGCAACCTCCGTCGCGGCGCCGCCGTGCGCCTCGAAATCGAGGACGGCGTGAGCGACACCATCTTCACGACCCTCTGCGAACACCTCGACCTCTCGCACGAATACGTCTTCCGCCTCAACGGCCCGCTCAATCTCCTCCGCCTCATGGCCCTCGCGGAGATCGACCGGCCCGACCTGAAGTATCCGCCGTTCACGCCCGCCAACGTCTCACCTCTCCGCGACACCAGCCGCATCTTCGACACGTTGAGCGAACAGGACGTCATGCTTCACCACCCCTACGACTCGTTCCAGCCTGTCGTGGATTTCGTCGAGCAGGCCGCCCGCGACCCGCAGGTCTTCGCCATCAAGCAGACCCTCTACCGCACGAGCGGCGACTCGCCCATCGTGCGCGCCCTCATCGAGGCGTCCAAGAACGGCAAACAAGTCACCGCCCTCGTCGAATTGCGCGCCCGTTTCGACGAGGCCAACAACATCCAGTGGGCCCGCCAGCTCGAAGAAGCCGGCTGCCATGTCGTCTACGGTCTCATCGGCCACAAGACCCATTGCAAAGTCTCCCTCGTCGTCCGCCGCGAGGGAAAACTTCTCCGCCGCTACGCCCACCTCGGCACCGGCAATTACAACCCGAAGACCGCGCGGCTCTACACCGACCTCAGCTACTTCACCGCCCGCGAGGAGCTCACCGCCGACGCCGCCAATCTCTTCAACACTCTCACCGGTTTTAGCCGCGAGCCCGAGTTCAAGCACCTGCTCGTCGCGCCCTACAACCTCCACCGCCGCATCCAGGAACTCATCCAGCGCGAGACCGATAATGCCGCCGCCGGCCGCCCCGCGCGCATCATGGTCAAGATGAACTCCCTCGTGGACAAGGCCACCATCGACCGCCTCTACGCCGCCTCGCAGGCCGGCGTGAAGATCGACCTCATCATCCGCGGCGTGTGCTGCCTCGTGCCCGGCGTGCGCGGCCTCAGCGACAACATCCGCGTGCGCAGCATCGTCAGCCGCTTCCTCGAACACGCCCGCGCCTTCTACTTCGAAAACGACGGCGGCGAACCGCTGCTCCTCGCCGGCAGCGCCGATTGGATGCCGCGCAATTTTTTCCGCCGTGTGGAAGTCGTCTACCCCATCTACGATCCCGCGATCCGCCGCTGGATGATCGACGAGTTGTTCGCCCTGGAGCTTCAGGACAACGAAGCCGCCCGCCTGCTGCACGCCAACGGCGGCTACCGCCCCGTCCCGCGCGCCGCAAAAACGCCCTCATTCTCCGCGCAAAATTACTTCATCGCCTGCGCGATGCAGCGCTCCGCCAACCAGGAGTGACCAAGGTAGGGCGGAACGATTTTACTCCGACTGGTCCGGGCTGGGCCCGCCAAGTTTGATTCCGATGTGGGAGCGAGCTTGCTCGCGATGTTTCGATCCTCGCGAGCAAGCTCGCTCCCACCCTCCAGTCACAATGCATCCAGCCTGTTGCACCTTCGCCCGCCGCCGCCCACTGTCCGGGCCAGCCCGCGCACCATGCTTTTTATCGCCCGACTCCTGAGCGTCAGCCTGCTTCTCACCGTTTCTTTGTGCGCCCGCACGTGGACCGACACCCAAGGCCGCACCATCGATGCCGAGTTCGTCAAATCATCCGCCACCACCGTCACCATTCGCCGTGCCGACGGCCATGTTTTCGACCTCCCGCTCGCCAGCCTCTCGCCCGCCGACCGCGATTACGCCGGCAGCCAGACCACGCCGCCTGCCGCGCAGGCCAAGGTTTCTTTCAAAGACATCAACACCCTCCTCGGCCTCAACCTTCTGGCCGATGATAATCTCTGGGACGATGTCCCCGCCGACATCGCCGCCCGCCTCGGCCTCCCGCCCGAAGGCAAGACCCCTCACTTTGAAAGTTATCGCGGCTATCCGAAGAAACCCATCCCGGTGCTCGGCACGCCGGCCTACATGCTCTCGCTCCAGTCCAACGAAGGCCGCGTGACCGCCGTGACCATCATGTTCGCCAACCGCGGCGACTACCCCGCGTTCCGCAGCAACGATCCGCTCCACTTCCCTTCCAAGGAGGAACTCAAGGAATTCGACAAGGCCCTGAAGACCGACTTCGAAACTCTCTCCGCCGCCCTCACCGCCAAGCTCGGCGATCCCCAGAGCAAGATGGCCGTCGGCGGCCTCGAACCCCATCGCCGCTCTCTCCGTTGGGAATGGGGCGAGCAGACCTTCGTGGTCAGCCACGACGACGAGCAGATGGTCTCCCTTAAAATCATCCCCACCGACCGTTCCAACGCCCGCCTTTTAAGCGATGAGCAGGTGCGCCTCATGCTCAAGTCGCGCATTACCAAACGCCCCAACGGCGACGTCATCCTCGACCAGATCCCCATGGTGAACCAAGGCCCGAAAGGCTACTGCGTCCCCGCGACCTTCGAGCGTTATCTCCGCTACGTCGGCATCCCGGCGGACATGTATGAACTTGCCGCCGGCGGCGGCACGGACTTCGGCGGCGGCACCTCGTTTTCAACCATGGCGGAAGGCCTCGACCGCTACGTCCGCCGCCAGGGCCGCCACCTCGACAAGGCGGCCCTCAAATTCAGCATCAACGGCGTTGCCCGCTACCTCGACGAAGGCCGGCCGATCATCTGGGGACTCTATTCCACCCGCGCCTTCAACGAACTCTCCAGCACCCTCACCGACACCCGCCAAAACATCACCGACTGGGCAAAATGGAAAAAGACCGTGGCCTCGACCGACGTCTCCACGCTGGGACCGGAACGTTCGAGCGGCCATGCCTGCCTCATCATCGGCTACAACCGCGCCACCGGCGAAATCGCCTTCACTGATTCCTGGGGCCCCCGTTTCGCCGAACGCTGGGTCCCTCTCGCCGCCGCGCAAAAAATTTCCCAGGACGAATTCTGGGTGATCTCCTGGTAACGCCTCTGCGTTACAACCCCGCGCTCGCCATAAAATCCTGCTGGGACACAGACGGAGACTTAAACGGGATCGCGGTTCCGGAAGACATGTTATCCTGAATCGCCGAAGACGGCGGCAAGGTCGCCTTGATCAAGTTCTTCAGACGGCTCGTGGAAACCCGGATGAGGAACCGGCGCCGCAGCCACCCCCTGTTGGACGAATGCTCATGAAACCGTTCGGCCTCCGTGTTAAAATCCCGCAGTCGGCGGATATGCTCAACTTGATAGATCAGGTCGAAATCCGCCGCAAAATACTCCCTCTTGAAAATCGGTAGCAGCCACGCGACCAGACGTGCCCGTCGGTAAAGCGCCCGCTTGAAAATCGCCCGGGCATACTGTTCGCGCGGAACCCCATGCTGCGCACAAAAACTGTCTGCAAACGTCGGATTACTCATGTTGAAAAATCAAAAAGAGCCACGAGGCCATATGGGGGTAAATACCTATGCTTAGCCATCCCTACCTCTGCGCATCTTTTGCCATTATTCCAACCCGCCGGCCATACGCGTGTTACCCATCATAAAACTTAAAATCATCCCCGAGTTCTCCTCGATTTTTGCGCGCCCTCACAAATCGTAGGACTGCACCGCTTGATCGGGAACCGATTACGCACGTGCGTTTCGGAGGTAAAACCGTGCGGCGCCGAATGGCATTTGTCATTTGCCAAGCCCAAGGTCCGCCCTACGCTCTTTTCTCTTCATGCTTTCCTTTCTCTTCAAAGGCTTTGCCGGCCGCCATTATCGTAAGTTCCTCGAAAAGGCCCGGCCCATCGTCACGCGCGTCAACGAGTTTGAGAAAACCTACCAGTCGCTCAGCGACGACCAGCTCCGCGCCAAGACCGATGAATTCCGCGCCCGCCTGAAGGCGGGCGAAACCCTCGACCAGATCCTTCCCGAGGCTTTCGCCACCGTCAAAAACGCCGCCCGCCGCCTCGTCGGCACCCGCGCCCTTGTGTGCGGCCACGAGCTCGAATGGAACATGGTTCACTTCGACGTTCAGCTCATCGGCGGCTACGCCATTCACTCCGGCAAGATCGCCGAAATGGCCACCGGCGAAGGTAAAACCCTCGTCTCCACCCTCCCGCTTTACCTCAACGCCCTCACCGGCCGGAACACCCAGCTCGTCACCGTCAACGACTACCTCGCCCGCCGCGACTCCGAGTGGATGGGCCACCTCTACAAGTTCCTCGGTCTCACCGTCGGCTGCATCCAGCAGCAGATGTCGTCCGACCACCGTCGCGAAATGTATGGCTGCGACATCACCTACGGCACCGCCTCCGAGTTCGGCTTCGACTACCTCCGCGACAACGGCATGGCCACCCGCAAGGACGACCAGGTCCAGCGCGACCACTGGTTCTGCATCGTGGACGAAATCGACTCCATCCTCATCGACGAAGCCCGCACCCCGCTCATCATTTCCGGCCCCGCCCCCATCGAGCGCGAGCAGCCCTTCACCAAGCTCAAGCCCAGCGTCGACCAGCTCGTCAACGACCAGATCCGCCTCTGCAACAAGCTCGTGAGCGAGGCCAAGGAACTGCTCGAAAAAGCCGGTTCAACAGCGGAAGACCGCACGGTCGCCGCGCGCAAGATGCTCCAGGTCAAAATGGGCCACCCCAAGAACAAGCAGCTCCTCCGTCTCATGGAGACGCCCGACCTGCGCAAGCTCCTCGACAAGACCGAAACCGAGCTCAACTCCGATTTCCAAAAGGAAGAACTCTACCGCCTCAAGGAAGACCTCTTCTACGTCATCGACGAGCGCCAGCACCAGGCCGACCTCACCGAAATCGGCCGCAGCAAACTGCGCCCCGACAACCCTGACGCCTTCGTCCTCCCTGACCTCGCCACAGAGTTCAGCGACCTCGACAAGGATACCTCGTTCACGCCCGAGCAGCGCGAGGAAATCAAACTCAAGGCCCAGCAAAACTACGGCGAGGTTTCCGAGGGCATCCACTCGATCTCCCAGCTTCTCCGCGCCTACTCCCTCTACGAAAAAGACGTCGAATACGTCGTCACCGACGGCAAGGTCATGATCGTCGACGAAAACACCGGACGCGTCATGCCGGGCCGACGCTGGTCCGACGGACTCCACCAGGCCGTCGAGGCCAAGGAAAACGTCACCATCGAGCGCGAGACCCGCACCTACGCGACCGTCACGATTCAAAACTACTTCCGCATGTATGAAAAGCTGGCCGGCATGACCGGCACGGCCGAAACGGAAGCCACCGAGTTCTTCGACATCTACCGCCTCTCGGTGCAGGTCATCCCGACCAACAAGCCCTGCATCCGCGTCGACCGCAACGACTCCATCTTCAAGACCCGCCGCGACAAATTCGTCGCCGTCGTCCGTGAAATCGAAGCCGCCCACAAGCGCGGCCAGCCTGTCCTCGTCGGCACCGTATCCGTCGATTCCTCCGAGGTGCTCTCGCGCATGCTCAAGCGCGCCGGCGTCGTCCACACCGTGCTCAACGCCAAGTATCACGAGCAGGAGGCCGACATCGTCTCCCGAGCCGGTCAGCGCGCCGGTGTCACCATCGCCACCAACATGGCCGGCCGCGGCACCGACATCAAACTCGGCGAAGGCGTCCGCGAACTCGGCGGCCTCTACGTCATCGGCACCGAACGCCACGAATCCCGCCGCGTTGACCGCCAGTTGCGCGGCCGTTGCTCGCGTCAGGGCGACCCCGGTCTCACCAAGTTCTTCCTCTCCCTCGAAGACGACCTCATGCGTCTCTTCCTCCAGGGCAACCTCGCCTCCCGCATGATGGAAGGCTCGATGAAGGACGGCGAAGAACTCGAGCATCCGTGGCTCAACCGCTCCATCGAGAGCGCCCAGAAAAAAGTCGAGCAGCAGAACTTCTCCCAGCGCAAACGCCTCCTCCAATACGACGACGTGCTCAACCAGCAGCGCGAAGTCGTCTACGGCATCCGCAACGCCGCCATCCACGCCGACCGCCCGAAGGCGATCATCCTCGAGCAAGTCGAGGAAGAGATCACCACGCGCCTCGAAAACATCGGCATCGGCGAAAAAAATGGCGCCAACCACACCGCGCTCGAAAGCTTCACCGGCTGGGTCAACGCCACCTTCCCCATCGGCCTCAAGCCCGAAGAGCTCACCGGCAACGACCCCGTCAAGCTCGCCAAGCTGGTCATCGAGCGCGTCGGGAAAGCCTACGGTGTGAAGGAATCCGTCGAGTTGCCCGAGGCCCTCGGCTCGCTCGAGCGCTACGTTGTTATCAACGCCATCGACCACTACTGGCAGGAGCATCTCACCGAGATGGAAGATCTCCGCAAGGCCATCGGCCTGCGCAGCTACGGCCAGACCGACCCGCTCGTCGCCTACAAGGGCGAGGCCTACAAGTATTTCGACGAGATGATGAGCAACGTCCGTCTGAAAATCTGCACCGGCCTGTTCCGCAGCGCGTCCAACATCGACGTGTTCCAGAACATGCTGAACCTGCTTTCCCGCACCGCGCATACGGAAGGCCCGGCCACCCCGCCCGCCGCGCCCCCCCCACAGATCACCACGACCATCACGACCAGCGGCGGCCCCGCCGCCGCGCCGGCTGAAAAGGAGATCGAACTGCCCAAGATCACCATCCGCCGCGATACGCCGAAAGTCGGCCGCAACGACCCCTGCCCCTGCGGCAGCGGCAAGAAGTTCAAAAACTGCCACGGCCAGTAACAGGCAGGGCGGATTATCCTTAATCCACCGTTCCGTCCTTCCGCCTCCGCGCTTCATGGACGCCATCCCATCCGACGATCCTGTCACGCCGACCTTCTGGTCGCGCCACGCCGATAGTCACTGGGCGGCGAGCGGGTTCGTCTCC
>Ga0123337_10001557_pt1 | contig 28989 bp, 29 predicted proteins | sample frozenSSSSmetaG_FD_89792 | JGI IMG/M metagenome (GOLD analysis project Ga0123337, IMG submission 89792) | Glacier valley bacterial and archeal communities from Borup Fiord, Nunavut, Canada, to study Microbial Dark Matter (Phase II) -... | ecosystem: Environmental > Aquatic > Freshwater > Ice >...
AGTATTAAGAGATGCACCAGTTCGTGAAGTTTTATCACTACTTGCTCGTGCAGCGAATCTTAACCTAGCTTATTCTGGCGGTGCTGCAGGTGAAAAACCTGAAGGTGGGGCTGCAGGTGCTGATGGTCCAACCATTTCCTTGGATATTGAAAACGAGCCAGTTCAAGATGTATTTAATTACGTCTTGCGCCTCAGTGGCTTAGAAGCGAACCGCAGTGGACGCACAATTTTTGTTGGTAGCAAACTACCAAATGCTACCCGTGATTCCGCAGTTCGCAATATGCGACTCAATCAAGTATCGGTTGGAGTCGCCCTCAACTTTTTAGTCGGTTTAGGCGCTGAAAGCGCTGTGAGTCAAGAAAGACAAGTCACTACCGTCAGTGCTGTACCTATATCTAATGGTAGTGGTGGTTCTTCAGCTACCGCAGTGACAAACACCGAGACAAGCACTCAATTAAAATTACAACAACTGCGTGTTGACTTTAAAGACTCTACGCCAATTCTTCGCGGTTTACAAGCATTAGGAGACGAACGTACCAATTCTGTCACCCTAATTGGTTCACCCCGCCTAATTGAAATTGCCAGTGCCCAACTAGTTCAACTTGATATTCGTCGCCGTCAAGTTGCCGTCAACGTAAAGATTCTTGACGTTAACTTAGCAGCATCTGAAGACTTTAAAAACAGCTTTTCTTTTGGTCTTGGAAATAATTTCTTTGTCAATGATGGTGGTGCAGCCGCCCTCAACTTTGGTGGTGTTAATCCGCCAACTGCAGCCGCTACAACTGGCGGATTGCTGAGTCCAACTGTCATTAACAATCCCTTCACAGCAGCACCTTTTGTTGACCCCAACAGTTCTGTAGGTATTCCCGGAACTGTACCCGGTACAATCATCGTAGACGCTAACGGTAATTCTGGGAGAACCCTAAACCCAGGTACTGGACAATTTTATCAGCCAATTGCACCATTTGGGTCTAATGGTAACCCTCTGACTCCAGGCTACTCAAATATTACTCCAGCGACAGACAACGTTGTTACTATTGGTTCGGATGGCAAAGTTAGCGTAGCCAGAGGTACTTTAGGTACAGCTACCACTTCTCTCCCCAGCTTATACCAATATCCAAAACGTTTCCTCTCTAGCTTACAAGCTCAGGTAACAAACGGTAACGCCAAAATTTTGACCGACCCAACCTTGATTGTGCAAGAAGGTCAAGCGGCGCAGGTCAACCTTACGCAAGAAGTGATAGGAAACCTCAAAAGAGATATCACTCGCGATGCTGGCGGTTCGAGAGAAACGATAACTGCTGAGAAAATAAATGTCGGTTTAACCCTGAGTGTAAAAATCGATCGCATTGACGATAACGGCTTTGTCTCGCTCTCAGTTGCTCCTAGTGTCAAAGCACCTGCAGGTCAAGAAAATCTTGCAAATTCAGGACGAATCATTTTAGTTAACGAGCGCTCAATCCAGTCTGGCTTAATTCGCCTCAGAGATGGTCAAACCCTAATTCTTTCCGGGATTATTCAAGATTCCGACCGCTCGACAGTTACTAAAATTCCGATTTTAGGTGATCTTCCGTTAATTGGTTCGCTGTTTAGAAGCACAAACCGCCAAAATGAGCGCCGCGAGGTAATTGTCTTGCTGACGCCTCAAGTTCTCGATGACTCTGAACGCTCCTCCTTTGGCTATAACTACAAGCCTAGCCCAGAAGTACGGCAAATGCTGGAGCGTCGTGGATTAAATCTGGCTCCGAAGAAATAAGTTCATATTTTTTATCACAATCCAAGACGCACCAGCGAAGCCGTTAGGCATTAGATGCAAAGTTCTTCTGAATAGACATCTCCGAAAAAGAAAAAACCACGTATCCAAACTTCTTCGCGAAACGGAGAGAGGCTTTAAAACCCCACTTCCCTCATAGGGAAGGGGGGAAGGGGGGTTAGGTCTACGTCTAATGAGTGCAGTATCTAATCTTTGTTAGAGATATCTAACGCTTAACGGCTTCGCTCCGCTGGTGCATCTTGGCGTGAGGTCATCATACATTTCTCTACCACAAAAATTGCCAAATTTTAAATATATTACCACTTAAAGGCTTTTTTAAGACTTATAGATGAGTAATGCGTAGTTTCTGATGGTAACATTATTCCCTTATAACCTCAAAAATGCTGAAATCTATATAAATTAACGCTTTTGTCGATCCACATTGGTCAAGCACCCCTTAGAATGGGTCATTGAAACAACGAACTTACAGGAGTTTCAGCAATTTTCATTTGAAGTACTTCTGTAGGCTAACGTGAGTTGATCTCAAAAAGGAGATTTCAGCATCCTTTTGCAGGATTTTTGTCAACCTCAAGGAGTTTGTATGAACAAAGGTGAATTAGTTGATGCAGTATCTGAGAAAGCTACTGTAACCAAAAAACAGGCTGATGCAGTTTTGACTGCCGCACTAGAAACAATTATCGAAGCTGTTTCTTCTGGCGACAAGGTGACTTTAGTGGGATTCGGTTCATTTGAATCACGGGAACGTAAAGCCCGTGAAGGTCGCAACCCGAAAACCAACGAAAAAATGGAAATTCCGGCGACGAAGGTTCCTGCCTTCTCTGCTGGTAAGCTATTTAGAGAAAGAGTTGCACCTCCAAAAGAATAGTTGACGGATTGATTTTTGATGAGACCTGTACACGGTGGGAATTTAGCTTGGGCTGCCGCAGTCTCTGGCTGTCAGGCTGACACTATTCTGGACTTTTCTGCCAGTATTAGCCCTTTGGGACCTCCTAGCAGCGTACTTGTGGCTATTCAATCCCAATTGGGCAATCTGAGACATTATCCAGACCCAAATTACAGTGAACTGAGAGTTGCCCTCAGTCAGGCTCATCAGTTAACGCCTGAGTGGATTCTGCCCGGTAATGGCTCGGCAGAGTTGCTTTCTTTGGCTGGTCGGGAACTAGCAAGTTTAAGTGCCACAGTTTTGATTACCCCAGCCTTTAGCGATTACTACCGCGCCCTGAAGGCGTTTGGGGCAACAGTTTTGGGAGTAGGATGTCTGAGTGGGGGAGTGTCTGATGAGGGATTCAGTGAGTTATGCCTCCCCCTGTCCCCCCTTCCTCCTATCCCGCACTCAGACACTCCCCCCTCCTCAATGGGGTTATTAATCAACAACCCTCACAATCCAACGGGAAGGCTGTTCTCGCGGGCGTCGATTCTGCCCTATTTAGAGCAATTTGCCTTGGTGGTGGTGGATGAAGCGTTTATGGATTTTCTGCCGGATCAGGAACAAAGTTTAATATCATTGGTGCAAAACTATCCGAATTTGGTGATCTTGCGATCGCTCACTAAATTCTTCAGTCTTTCTGGACTGCGACTTGGATATGCTCTAGCACATCCGGACCGGCTACAAGTTTGGCAACAGCAGCGTGACCCGTGGCCTGTTAATACTCTGGCGGCGGCGGCGGGAGTTGCGGCGATTAGCGATCGCGACTTTCAACAACAAACTTGGGATTGGCTACCACCTACACGCGAGCAATTATTTCAGGGTTTAGCCAATATTCCTGGATTACATCCTTATAAAAGTGCTGCTAATTTTTTGCTCGTTGAGTCTCAGCAATCCTGTTCTCAATTACAGCAGCGCTTACTCCAACGTCATCAAATTTTAATCCGGGATTGTTTGAGTTTTCCCGAACTCGGCGATCGCTTCTTCCGCGTCGCTGTATTATCGGCAACTGATAATCAGCGATTACTCGCAGCGTTAAGAGAGGAATGCAGTGAGTGTTGATTACGATCTTGTAATTATCGGTGGTAGTGCGGCTGGACGTTATGCGGCATTAACTGCGGTACGGCAGCTAGCGAGAGTGGCTTTGGTTGAACCTGAATTCAACGAAGGTCTCTATGATTACGCCATTCACCCTTCTCGTTCCCCAGAGTGGTTTCAGGAAGTAGTCGCAAATATTGCCGAACAATCGAAGAGTGCAGTCCTCGCAGCTCAAGGGGTTGATTTCATTGTCGGTAGCGGTCAATTTCAAGCTTTACCTCAGTTAGCTTTTACCGTAGCAGACCGTCCACTCCGAGCACCTAAATACTTAATTGCCAGTGGTTCTCTTCCGGCAATCCCAGAGATTCCCGGACTACAAACTGCTGGCTACTGGACTTTAGCTAATTGGCAGCAGTCGGCATCCTCACTACCGACTAAGTGGGTGATTTTAGGTGGTGTTCCTCAAAGTGTCCAAATCGCCCAAACTCTTGCCCGACTTGGCAACAAAGTCACCTTCATCGTCGCTCAGGCGCAGATTTTGCCCGGTTTTGACCTGGAGATTACTCAGTTACTTCAAGCACAGTTAGAAGCCGATGGAGTGCGAGTTTTCACGCAAACAACTGTCACCCAAGTACAACAAATTCAAGGTAAAAAGTGGGTGCAAGCGGGAATGGCAATTGAAGCTGAAGAAATTCTCGTCGCTACCGGAGTACAGCCTAATCTTGATCTAAATTTAGCAGCAGTTGGGGTGAGGCACTCAAATCGCCTGCTAGTAAATAAAAAACTGCAAACGACTAATCACCGGATTTATGCCTGTGGTGATGTGATTGGAGGTTATAACTTCCCGAATCTGGCTGATTATGAAGCGCGAATTGCCCTGAATAATGCTTTATTTTCTCAATCTCAAGTAAATTATCAAAGCATCCCTCTATGTGTTTTTACTGAGCCACCGTTAGCGCAAGTGGGCTGGACAGAAGCACAAGCCAAACGCCGCTATCCGTCAGAAGATGTTGTGGTTTTGCAGCAGTATTTTAAAACACTAGCAGCCGCGCAACTAGGCAACGCCATGACAGGTATTTGTAAACTGGTTGTATTAGGTAATGGGGAAATTATCGGCGGTTGTGTTTTAGGAGTAGCAGCAGGCGAATTAATTAATCTCATTGCTCTAGCGATCGCTGAAAAAATCTCCGTCAAGGCTTTAGCTAATTTAGCTCCCATTTACCCCAGCTTCTCAGAAATTCTCTCCCAAACAGCCCAACAATGGGAACAAAAACTCACGACAGACCCGGCTTTTCATGACTCCCGCGCTAGCTATTTCCGCCGTCGTCGCCGAATGTAAAACTTATTACAACTTTATATTTATAGGTTATGGCAAATAAAATCTCACTGATGGATGGCTATAATGACTTTTTGCAGGAGTTAAAAGAACGCATACGCAGTGCCCAAATACGAGCAACTTTGTCCGTTAACCAAGAATTGGTATTAATTTATTGGCAAATTGGGAAGGATATTCTCTACAGGCAACAGCAGCAGGGATGGGGAGCAAAAATAATTGATAGGTTAGCAACAGACTTGCGCCAAGCTTTCCCAGAAATGAAAGGATTTTCGCGCACGAACCTGCTTTATATGAGAGCTTTTGCAGAAGCTTACCCTGATCAAGAACTTGTCCAACAAGTTGTTGGACAAATTCCTTGGGGACATATCCTTCGCATTTTAGATACGGTAAAAGATTCCAAAGCGAGACTATGGTATGTACAGAAAACAATAGAAAATGGCTGGAGTAGAAATATTTTGACTCTACAGATTCAAAATCAACTTTATAATCGCCAGGGTCAATCCATCAATAACTTTAATGCCACCTTACAATCTCCCCAATCAGACCTCGCCAGAGAAACCCTCAAAGATCCCTATATCTTTGATTTTTTAACTTTAGGAGAATCTGCTCAAGAACGGGCAGTTGAAAAAGAGCTTGTTACACACATTACTAAATTTCTCCTGGAATTAGGAGTTGGTTTTGCCTTTGTTGGAGAGCAATATCCATTAAAAGTAGGTGAGGAAAATTTTTACATTGATCTCCTATTCTATCATATAAAGTTGCATTGTTTTGTGGTAGTTGAACTGAAAACGGGTAAGTTTAAACCTGAATATGCAGGCAAGATTAACTTTTATCTCTCTGGAGTAGATGAGTTACTTAAATCTGACATGGATAACGCATCTATCGGCTTGATTTTATGTGCGAGTAAGGATAATATTATTGCTGAGTATGCATTACGTGATGTTAATAAGCCAATCGGCATTGCTGAATGGCAAGCTGAACTTACTAAATCACTTCCCAAAGAACTACAAACAGAATTACCAACAATTGAGCAATTAGAAGCTGAATTGTTAGACACAGTTTCTATAGAAATTGCAGATTTAGAAGAAAATTAAAATGGCTCATAACATCCTTATTTTTTCTCGCGTAACGATATGTTACCGATGCCTTGGAGAATGCCGCGACCGATTAAACCAATGGCTTGACCGATAACTTGGGTTAAAATGTAGACAAGCCCTTTACCTAAAAATGTCACTACCGCTTGTAAACGTGGGGCTAAAGCATCGCGAATCTCTAGTACCAGCGTGACTAATAGCCGAATTCCCGAAAGTTGAGCTAATTCTTGACCGCGAGGCGCATAAATCTTAATTTTGGCAATCCCGCGAGGCGCAAATACTAATAGGTTGTAGCGACTCTCAAAAATCGTCACCGGCTCAGTTATGTAATTATTAAAGCGGTATTTCCAGGAGAGACTGTTACGAAATCTTTCAATCTCGCGCGTGGAAAGTAAATTGCGATCGTAAAAGTTTTGTTTAATCACTTCGAGATCTGCCAACTGGTTCAGTAGCGGCTGTACTACACCATTGGCAATTTGAATTAATAAGTTATGTAAAAGTAACTCGGCTCTTGCTATTGCTTCTGGGGTGTCCGCCTCGTAAGAGAGATGATCGATCATTAAAGGCGATTGGAATAATACATAAGCCAGAAACTCAGTCAATAAAGGGATCTTACTTAAAATTGCCGTTTGTACGGTTGATTTATCTAGCAGAAGCAATTCCACAATTTCTAAGTAGCGATCGCCTACTTTGATAGTTGAGTATCTTCCAAAAAAATCTGTAATTGTTATTTGCCATAAATCTTTAATAATTGCCGCAGATTTACTAGGTAACTTACTAATTTCTACTTGCGAAAATCGCAGTTCCTCTAAAATACTCTCAATTTTCCGCAGAATGAGATATAATAGCTCTCGTTTTTTGTCTTCGCGAAAAATGTCAATTTCTAAAGGCTCAGCTGTCAAATTCTGAAGTGGAAACTGTAGCTTCGCCGCTGTAGCAGTAAATATTGTGATGGGTGCATTGTCGCTAACTGGCAAAGAAGGGGAATCATTAAACGATAATTGACTAGTGACAATTGGTGTCACCTCTTTTACTGATGGTAACAGCCGAGAAAGCAGCCAACGAGCAGCTAGCAATTCTCGGCGTTGTCCAGCCAGAATCGCTTTCTCCATTAAAGGAATTCCCGGAACTTGTAATTCTGCCGTTACTGCTGCCAAAGTGATGTTAATATGTGCAAATCCTGACAAACGAAGCTTGTGAAGCAGTGTGCGGAAGGGGGAAGGAGGAGAGGGAGAGGAAAAGAAAAGGTTATGATTCTTTCTTATCCCGTCTTTTTCGGTTTTTTCCCCATACCAATAAAAACCACCAGCGGCGACTTGACGCATAGCGGCGACTATTTCGGAAACGGCGGTTCCTTTGGGACAATAGCCATTGACACCTAGCGCTTTGATTGCGGCTAATAAATCAGGTTCGGTTAGAGAACTCAGTAGAAAAATCGGTAGGTTTGGGTATAAGGTTTTTAGTTGGCGACACAGTTGCATACCTAGGTCATAGCGATCGCTCTGAATATCTAACACAACTTCTAAGACAATTAAATTGACAAATTGCCCATCTGTCCGCCTGTCCGCCAAAATCTGCAAAGCAGTAGCCGGAATTTCCGCCGATTCGACTATTTGCACATCAGCGATTTGCGCCACAGCGAAGCGCAAACCCAACTGAAAAATTGGGTCTGGGTCAATTAACAATAGCTTTAGTCGGCTGTAGCTCATAGCGGAATACAAAAGTTAGAATTCAAAATATATTTGTAAAACAACTTATACCAGGCTTAAGGATTGGAGTTTTGTACCTGACTCATCTGTAATTTGCTGTACACACATGACTAGCTGATCGCGATGCATTTCTCGACCTACCTACGTAGTTCTGAGTAGATTTTGACTGCTTTCGCGAAAAAAGTGCGATTTAGACATGCTACAGCTTAAATATTGCCATTTTTGCCACGTAATGCAACACACTTAATTCAGTGAGCGTATATTTGCGTAATTAAACGGTAATTCTGCCCCTAAAACTAGTTTGATTTTTAACAAAAAAGCCATAACAAGATACAGTTAATTCACCTGATTTCAGCGTAGCTACGATTAAAATGTTGTTTGGTTAGAAGCGCAAAATAGCTAACCATACCTCAGGCGAAGGGTTTTTGCAAGTTTGACAAACAAACCCCAATTGCATAATTAGCTAGCCAACACCAACTGAGCGGTTGTATAAATAATCGCCATCATCATCATGGAGACTTGTCAATGAAAGGGATCGTGAAAAACATTTTAATTGGTGCATCGCTCGTTGCCAGTGTCAGCGCTTTAGCCTCTGCTCCAGCACAGGCAGCAAGCATCACAAACGTTACCACTGGAGGAACAGCCGCAAGTGATTATTATGTTTATGATGCTAATAACACTAACACCTTCCGCGTAGACAGTAACTTAACAAACGTCAACAAAGTTCTAGATGGCAATGCTACACATCCCACCGGAAACGTCGAGTTAGCAGCTTCCAGTGAACAAGCTGGTTTTGATTTTACAAAGAACACCAGTTTAACAGGGAGTCTTAACGGTAGAAAGATTACTCTTAGCAGTCTGACGGCTACAGATTGGACTCCAAATTTTGTTAACACATGGCTGACAGAAGGTTTAAAAGCCAACGGTTTCAAATTAGACACCAATACAGTTGGCTTCCTCTCAAATATTTTCACGCAGTATGGCGGAATTCAGCGATTCAGCGACCCTAACATCTCTTACGTCAATCAAGATGACAGCACTGGCTTAATCAATATTGGACTAGCTGGTCACCATAATGCAAATTCTTTGTTAAAAACTTCGATTAACGGCTACATGGCAGGGCAGGCTGCTGACTCTTCCAACTATAAATTAGCCAAGGGATTGCTAGGAGTTCTCGGAGATAAACAAATACAGGCGAGTGAAATCGTCAAAGTTTCCTACAATGGCTCTACTAATTTACTATATGGCTTCAATGCTACACAGTCTGGGCTAGTTGCCGCCGACGATAAGGTATCTCACAGTGGTAACTACGAAGTTAGCCTCCAAGGCGTGCTTCCAAGATCAACTCCAGTATCAACGCCAGAACCCTCAGCCATGCTTGGTCTGTTGGGATGTGGTATCTTTGCTGGCCAACGTAAGCTGAAAAAAGCCCAATAAGTAAGAGGGGGATTCTCACTCCCCCTATCCCTCTATCCTCACTAATGTCGATAGCCATAAAAGTTAATATTATACTCAGTAATCCGCACTCCAGTTTGCTGCTCGATTTCTTTGATTAAAGCTTCTGGTAGTTCCACATGCACGTCCAAAATTTGGTTGGTATCCAAACAGTTGACATGACTGTGAGAGTCGCTGATATTACCGTATAAACGCCCGTCGCAGCGTTCGATGCACTCAATAATGCCCTGAGTGGACAAAGCTTCGAGATTTTGATATACAGAAGTATGACCAATGTCTTTACCTCGTTGATTCAAGCGATCGTAAATCTCACGGGCGGAAAGATGCTCTTTCTCTTGCCACAGTAGTTCTAGAATAAAGCGTCGCTGGCGGCTGACGCGCATACCCAATATCTGACACTGCTCAATCGCATCTTCTAAGCAACGAATTGGTTTTGTCGATACGGTGTCTTTTTGCATATATAACTCTGGCTAAAAATTTGTTTGCTATTATTTTAATTTCTAGATTTTGCACCAAGAAAAGAGTTTTTTTGACTATAAGCAAATATTACTACTCGTGCAAATCTACAATCGTCATAATTATTTACTTGTCAACGAGCAGATTTAATCTTCCTAACTATGCCTCCCTGCGTGAGGAAAGCGGGGGTAATATCTCAGGATAGCTAAAACAAACTCATTACAACTTTAACTTAAAATTAGCGTAAACGTCTACTCTGCCCGATGGGGGTAGTTGATTGCTCTAACCATCAAGTGAGCATGGTAGTCTGGATTTTGCCGCCTAAATCGCAAATAAGCTGTAAAGCCGACGATTTAGATTTCTACGGCGAGTCGGCACATGCCACAAAGTAACATCCTACTATAGAGATACAAATTAAATAACTTTTAGCTTATGACGATTACGATCGCCCTTGACACGAACTTGATCAACAATTTGGATTTGTCGCCGGTGCAAACGGTGATTGAAAATCTCCAACAACAGCAGGCGCTAATCACCTCCGAACAGCAGCTGCGCTTTCAAATTCAGTATCTTCAGGAAGAAGGCGATCCGAGGGAACTGTCAGAAATTCCCGAAGTGCGGTTGTGGTTTATTCGTTTGGATGCTGTTTATCCTTGGTTGCCATTTTTACTTGACTGGCAAGCGGGGGATTTTGTGCGTTACACCGCGATGCTAGTACCACACTCGTTTAATCGTCAAGACGGAATCCAGTATAATCCCGAGGCCTTAGAGATATATTTAATGCACAAGCTGTTTGTCCTTCACGATTGGATGAAACAGCACTCAATTAAGAGTCCATCGCGCTTAAAATCAATGGCGCAACTACTCGGTTATGAATTAGATGATGGTCTATTTGAATTGTTTTAAACAAAGTGGTAGAAAGAGCGCTTGACAAAGGATTTTTTTAAGGCGCGTAGTGCGAGAAAAAATAAGTACAAAAAAATCCCCTCATTTAATTAGGGGGATTTGCCACTAAATCACGTTCCTTTTTAATTTTACTTAAGACGGCAGATTAAGCTTAATGCCTTGTTAAAGGCGTATTCCACTGCTTTTGACTTACTCGGTAAAGCTTCCTGCCAAATGCGATAATCGTTATATTCGAGAATCAAGTTAGCGATGCGATCGCTTTTAACTTTTTTCAAGACGTAATATTGAGTTGCTTCAAAATCCCTGGATGTCCCACCGGCTTCTAAAATTTCTTGTGCAGCTGCGATAAATTCTTGCAAAGCTGCTTGGATATACTCTTTACCCGCCTCTTCTGCAAAAATCGAAGCCGATTCACCAGCATTAATCTCTTCTCTAAGTAGCTGGATAATTTCTCTTCCGGTTGAGGTATCCCACTCGCTGGGTAGTTGCACATTTATATATTCAGCATTCCCTTGTTGATACTGAATATACTCAAGCAAATCTACAGCAACTTTCGACAGAGTCTTTCCTGACGCTAGTTCCCACAAAGGATTGGTGCTGGTGTCTATTGACTCATCAGAAAATACTTTTTCTTCACCATCTGGACATTCATAGACAAGATAAGTCCAAATTCCTGGAGGAGAGACGGAACTTCCGGCTTGATAAAAAGTAATTGTGGCGTCTTCTTCACACTCATAACAAGTATTCGCACTTTCTAATACAAAGCTGCGGTAGCTTTTCGCACAAGTAATTTTTTTAAAAATTCCGACAATTTGATGAGGCTGACTTTCGACTTGAATATACCGTTTTGCACTACTGATGAAGCTATGTAACTGAATAGACATTTACTTTCCCTTTTCCTTTTGATAATTCATGTTTCGGAAATGTGAAGAAACAAAGAATGTAGCATGTTATCCCGTTTTTTTAAATGAATCAATTAAATTGCTTTTACCATTTGTCAGTAAAATCACAATTTAATCTGTCAACTTTCACTTACGAAAAAGGTATTATTGGCTTGCAGACTTATTATCTGAAGAACCAATAAAATACTGTGGCAAGAAAGTCAAAAATACTCTGGACTTTCTTCCCCGACAATTGCTCTACTTTGTTCTAACTTAATACTTAATTTCGATTGATTTTGTTAAAAAACAGACGATAACTCCTTTTTTATTTATAAGTTCTGCAGCCACGACCCATGCTAATAGCATATTTTGCACCAAGGATGCTGAACAGAGGGATTACATACCTGTTTTGTCATCAAGATAGAACATCTTAGAATTTTTCTAACTGCTCGTCTTCAGTCCTAAGGTATAGAACCCCAGTATTTTTATCCTCTTGTTTATGTGGTCAACGTGTATGATTCCCAAAAAGTGATCTGAAATAACATTTTTTAAGAAGGAAATTTAATTTAGCACCAAAATTTGTTTTGGTAAAGATCACTTTAAATAAAGTTAAGGTTAAAAAAGGGAAAAAATCCGCTTTTTAGCAGATATATCAGCGAATCGGAGCAAAAAGCACGGTTTTTGCTCCTTGTAGTTTAAGGCACAAATACTTAAGAGACTTTATGCACCCCAGACTTTCTCCAAAATAGCGGCGGGAGAGATAGTTGCCAAATTGCCATTGGGAGATTTGATGGCAAGGAAGCGATCGCTAGTTGGCAAAAGTTGTTGTGGTGATGACAGACCAAATAAAGCGATGGTATAAGTTTGGACTGCGACAGCTAAATGCATAGGTGGGCTGTCTATACACAGCATTAAGTTTGCGCCAGCAATCATCGCCGCTAACTTACCAATATCGCTAGGGGAGGTGATTTTGACCTCACTCGCTCCTAAAGAGCGTCCCTGCCCAAAATTATCTTCTGGTTCTTGAACCACAACAACAGGCATTTCTGGTTGTTTTTGGCGGAAATCTTGGACAATTTGCTGCCAGCTTGATTGAGGATATTCACTGCCATTACTGGTCGTGTTCGTACCGCCATAAATCAAAATGTAGCCAGTTTCGTGAACATTCAAGCGTTTTTGCTCATTTTGTGCCCAATCAATATCTGGTTTAGGCACATTGATAGTTAAATCAGGAGTTGGAGATTTAATCCCGATACCTTGAAGCAAATCGTGGTACATCGCCGCCGTGTACTGTTCAGTTTTCAACGGGACAGAGTTGGTGAGGAAGAAAGAACCTTTGCCTTGATAACCAACACGCGTAGGAATTCCGGTCAGCCAAAGTAAAAAGTTGATGTTGGCATTTTGGGTGACAGAAATAGCCGTGTTGTACTCGCGATCGCGCAAGATGCCGACAAGGTTGCCGAAATCTGCCAGACTATTACGATCTTTGTAATCAAAAGTCAGGACTTCATGAACTGATTTACACACTCGGTAGGCACTCTTAGCGCGGGGTTCTACAAGGACATCAATCGTCGCTTGCGGATAATTCCGCTTCAGATCGTCAAGAGTGGGGAAAAAGAGGATTTGATCGCCGATACCACCAGGGACAAGGGCTAATATTCGCATAGTTATTCTTGACGCTTACTCGCTCCTTATTTTAGGGGAAGATAAGCATGGAGATTGAGGTATATCGTGTATTTACTAATTCCTGCAGCCGGAATGGGAAAAAGGATGGGGAGTAACCGTAATAAACTCCTGTTGAAGTTGCGATCGCAACCCATAATTAGTTGGACTCTCAAAGCCGCCGCCGCCGCGCCACAAATTACTTGGATTGGGATTATTTCTCAACCGACAGATAGGGAAGACTTACAGACGATCATTGCTGATTTGCAGTTGACTAAGCCAGTCGAGTTGATTGAGGGGGGCAAAACGCGCCAAGAATCTGTTTACAACGGCATGCTCGCTCTGCCAGATGCTGCTGAACAAGTTTTAATTCACGATGGAGCCAGATGTTTAGCTCTGCCAGATTTATTTGACAAATGCGCTGTCGCTGTGCGTCAATATTCCGGGTTAATTGCGGCGGTTCCGGTAAAAGACACGATCAAAGTGGTAGATGAAGCTGGCATAATTCAAAGTACACCTGACCGCCGACAGTTATGGGCAGCGCAAACGCCGCAAGGCTTTGATGTCAAGTTGTTGAAACATTGTCATTCTCTAGGTCGAGAACAAGGGTGGGAAGTTACTGACGATGCGGCTTTGTTGGAAAAGTGCGGTTACAAGGTACACATTGTGGATGGAGAGGAGACTAATTTGAAGGTGACAACCCCTGTAGATTTAGCTTTAGCTGAATTTATTTTGCAAGGGAGAGAAAACGCGGAGTTAAATGACACGTTTAGCAACCAAGATTGAAGCAATTCTTTATCTCAAGTGTCGACCGCTATCCTTATCGGATATTGCGGAGTATGCTGGGTGCGATCGCCCAACGGTGGAATCGGGATTGATTGAACTGATGGACGACTACGCGCACCGAGATAGTGCTTTAGAAGTAGTCGAGACAACTGAGGGCTATAGCCTACAACTGCGCTCGGAATTTCAAGAGTTGGTGCAGACCCTAATTCCCCTAGAATTGGGAGTGGGTGCATTGCGGACTTTGGCGGCGATCGCTCTCAATAGCCCTATACTCCAAAGCGAACTCATCGATTTACGTGGTTCTGGGGCATATCAACACGTCCAGGAACTTGTAGAACTAGGTTTTATCCGTAAACGCCGTGGGGAATCTCGGTCTTATACGTTACAAATTACTCCAAAATTTCATCAGTACTTCCAGATTGATCAGTTACCTCAACTCTTGAACCCGCCTTCCCCACTCAGCGAAACACAACTAGAACTAGAACTAGAACCAGAACCAGAACTAGAAACTGGATAATTCTGATCTCGGTGAAAATTTACCGCCGTCAGCAGAGGCAAGCGGCGATAAATTTTGACTATGGTTTACATTAGGATCAACAAATCTAGCAGTCAATTAAGATCAATAATGGCATTTCATCCTGACTTTTTAAATGAGAACGAAGAGAAGGATCTAATCAATCCGCTGCTGAAATATCTTCAGCACCAGCCTCCTGAAGTTCTCGCCCATGTAGCCAAGTCCGTCAGCCCGGAAATTAAAGAAATTATCTCTCATAATGTCCAAGGCTTGGTCGGGTTGCTACCAGCGGAAAACTTTCATGTGCAAGTGACCACTGACCGCGAGAACTTAGCTGGTCTTCTAGCTTCGGCGATGATGACTGGGTATTTTCTCCGCCAGATGGAACAACGGATGCAACTTGATAATTTGACTGATTTCAATCGCAGTGGACATTAACTACTCCCGGTTCCGCGCGTTGACCGATTATTCATTCGGAAAAGCACCAGATTCGACTTTGAGGATTTGGGTTTTTTCGTGGCGGCTGATTTCAATTTGCAGCACTGCGCCAACAGAACTAGACTCGACTAGCTGTTGGACGTCAGCTGAATTCCGGATTAGTTGACGGTTAATTTTTTGAATCAAATCGCCAGCTTGCAATCCTCCTTTTTCGGCGGGGGACTTATCCATCACCCTCGCAATCAAAACGCCTTTATCTGCCTTGATGTTAAGTTTAGTGTCCTTATTAATCTCGTCTTTTTTGGCGCTAGTTAAGTCAACCATTTGAATCCCGAGGAAAGGATGCTCGACACGCCCAGTGCTATAAAGTTGGTTAGCGACTCGGGCGGCGATTTCAATCGGGATCGCAAAGCCGAGTCCGCGTGCATCGGCGCGAATCGCCGTGTTAACGCCAATTACTTCGCCTTGGGCGTTTAACAATGGCCCACCGGAGTTACCAGGGTTAATTGAGGCGTCGGTTTGGATAAAGTTAACTCGTTTGTCGGGGATACCAACTTGAGCGCTAGTGCGATCGACGGCGCTGATAATGCCCACTGTGACGGTATTATCGAGACCAAGAGGATTACCAATCGCAATTGCCCATTGTCCAGGAATGAGATTATGAGAGTTACCTAGCTTCACTGAAGGCAATTTATCAGCAGTAATTTTCACGACAGCGATATCTGTCACCGGATCTACCCCCAACACCTTACCTTCAAAACTCCGACCATCTTTTAAAGTTACTTGAACTGTATCAGTATCAGCTACCACATGAGCATTAGTGACAATTTCTCCATCTGGGCGGACAATGAAGCCTGAACCTGTACCGCGTTCAATCCGGTCTTGAGGAATTGCTTGGTCGTCGCCGAAGAAGTGGCGGAACAAAGGAGTTTTAAAAGCTTCGGGGATTTGATTGGCAACTTTGCGTGTGGCGTTAATTCTGACTACTGCTGGACCGACTTTTTGGGCAGCGGTGGCAATAAAATTAATGTTTTCACCTCCTGTAGCGTTGCTAATTCCCAGTGATTGGTTAGGGACTATTGTACCAGGGGATAAAGCTACTGGTACAGTTTTTAACTCTACATATGGGCGATTTTGCTCAGGTAGAAATCGACTACCGATTAATCCGGCACCACCACCTAGAGCTAGTAAGGTGAGAGATATAGCTAATTGTTTTAATGATATTTCCATAGTTATTTCGCGTAAGACAGCAATGTAGATGCTAATTACCCAGTGTAGTCAAGCAATTGCCAGAATGCATAGAGCGCAGAAAGATGCGGGAGAATAAAAAATAAAACTACGTCTATTTACAAAACTTGTCGCTCATCTTTGTTTAAGCTTTCACTTTTACTTATGATTTCACGTCACGCACTATTTTCAGTCGCCACACTGCTTAGCTTTTTGGGGCTAATGCCGATAATTACCCAGAGAGCGATCGCACAGATGGCGCAATGTCAAGCTGGGACTACTAGTATCATCCGTCATACAGTTGCGAATGGCGAAACTTTGACGAGTATTGCTCAAAATTATAATCTGAAGCTAGCTACTTTAACTCACCTGAATCCAGGTTTGGGTAACGCTGTCAGTGCTGGTATGGAAATATTAGTTCCTCCTGCTGATGGGATTTTAGTCCAAATACCTCGTGGTAAGACCTGGCGAGAGGTAGCAACGGCTTACAAAGTGCGTCCTGATGTGCTATTTGAGCTTAATGGATGTCAAGCATCACCCAGCGTTGTTTTTGTACCCTTAGGTAATAAAGTCTCATATCGCCCTCAACCTTCAATCACTACTCCGACGAAGTTAAGTGGTTATCCTTTACCGGCTGTCGCACCAATCAGCTTAGCTTATGGTTGGCAAATTCATCCGACGACAAATCAAGTCTTTTTCCATAGTGGTTGGGATTTGTTAGCTAATGTGGGTACACAAGTCACCGCAGTTGATGCGGGAACTGTAGTTTTAGCCCAAGCCCAAGGGAGTTATGGTCAGTTAGTGATTATCAATCATCGCAGCGGGCTACAAACTCGTTATGCCCATCTTGGAAGTATTTTAGTGCAGAACGGTCAGACAGTGAAAGCAGGGGACTTACTTGGTACAGTCGGGACAACGGGTAAACTAACTTCCCCACAACCACATCTACTATTTGAAGTCCGTTCAAGTTCTCCTCAAGGCTGGGTAGCGCAAGATCCACAGCAGTATTTAAAATAGGAACAGGTAGTTAAAAAATGCGATGACTGTAACCACTTACAAATGGACAATTGACCGCTATCACCAAGTGGTTAGTGCCGGAGTTTTTGATACACAGCCAGTGGAATTATTAAGGGGGGAGATCATAATTATGCCACCTGAGGGTGAACCCCATGCTTGTCGTGGGGATATAACAGTCGAGTACCTGCGTGAGTTATTGGGTCAACGCGCCCAAATCCGTGAAGGTAAACCGATTACCATCTTTAATAGTGCATCAGAACCAGAACCAGACATCGCGATCGTACAAAGGCTTTTCTGGGAGTATGACGAACACCACCCCTACCCAGAGAATATCTTTTGGTTAATTGAACTCTCGAAAACTAGCCTGAAAAAAGACTTAGAACTCAAGAGTGAAATTTATGCCGAAGCCGGAATTCAAGAATATTGGGTGATTGATCTCAAAGCTGCAAAATTGATCGTTTTCCGTGACCCAATGGACGGGGAATATCAGTCAAAGCAAACCTACAATACAGGTAGCATCAGCCCATTGGCGTTTGCTGATGTTGTCATGTCAGTGGATATTCTGCTAGGCAAAAATCGGTGGACGCCTTGACTACATGCATTCCAGCGGTAGCAAATCGAGCAAAGGCAGTATCGGCAGATTCAGTGTAATCAACTACGCCAGGAACGACAACAGGAGAGGTGCAATCTTCTAGCAAATAGACTTTCTGGGCAAGGTTAGGGTCTGTTTGTTGAATCTCAGTTAATAAATCATCTACTGTCCAGGCTACACAGTGACTTTTGGCTTGACCGGCAATAATAACTGTATCAAATTTTAACAGTTGCTGGATTAGCGTAGTGTTTTTGTGGGCGATCGCCTTCCCATCGAAACTGTCAAGTACTTCTGGACGTAACACCGAATAATTTTCTGTCAGCGGATTTTCACCCTTCATCTCAAATTGTGTTTGGCTATTCCGCGCCTGAGAGTGGAAAAATACCGCTTCCTCAACAGATGAAACCAATGCATGACCGATACCGCCCAGCATAGAGTGATAGGGCCAAATCGTCAAAGGATATTTGCCATTCTGACTCACCTGCTGCACATAGTGGAAAGCGTGCTTTTCTAAGAATGAACGACTATATCCTAAACTATCAGCAACAGCAGGGTTAACATGCCAAATCCCTTGTTCAATATCAGCCGGAGTGATACTAGTAACAGCTGGTGTGGGGTGTTTCCCTAGGGCGTTAATCCAAAATATTGGATGGAAAATTTGCATCGCGGTGTGAGTATCCATTGTCGGAATTATCTGAGTAATTATTCCTAAATGGCGATAAATAAATTCACATAAGCGCTGATTGTCCTCAACTGCGCCAATCCCCGATGTTCCACCGACAAATAGTTCAAATCCGGGAATGCAGAAAGTATTTTGGACATCAATCAACAATAGACAAATGCGCCTTTGATCTGTAGATGCTGGTTCAATGTCATACTTTTTTGCCCAATCTGCTGCTTCTACAGCCCTTTGTTGATAGGGTACACGCCAGACTTCTCCAACTTTTTCCGTCTCAAAGTGAGGAGGAATCGGCAGTTGGGTAGTAGTACGTTTGTTCATAATTAATAACTCAAGCGCTCACTCTTTCAATTTATACAAAAATTTACAATTTGTCAGAAAACTTGAAGATATTTTATACCTAATTCAGTATATTTACTATTTTGGCATCTGAGTGCAGGGGAAATTCAGTGAAATTTCTCTATGATAATCCGGCAATCTATTCATATAAATTTAACAGGAGTCAGAGTAGCGGCGCTGGAAGATCCCTAGATTAACTTAAAAAATATTTTTTTGCATGACCGTGCTGTAAGCCACACTTGTTTTTACCAATAACTTATCCATGATTTCACCTTTAAACAACCCAATTTTGATTGTTGACGATAGCCCAACAAATGCTGCGGCTTTATTGATGATGCTAGAACAATCTGGATTCAAGGTTGTGGTTGCGAGTAGTGGCGAAAGTGCGCTTGATTTAGTGACAGAAGTCTCGCCTAGCTTGATTTTGCTAGATGTGGTGCTACCCAAAATGGATGGGTTTGAACTATGCAGTCATCTCAAAGCCGCAACCACAACCCAAGAAATTCCGATTATTTTTATGACGAGTCTGTCTAGAACAGAAGATAAAGTCAAAGGGCTGAGTTTAGGTGCGGTAGATTACATCACTAAACCGTTGCATAAAGAAGAAATCATCGCGCGAGTTAATGTTCATCTGAATCTCAGGAATTTAAACAAGCAATTAGCGGAAAAAACTTCAGAGTTGACACTTGCCTTGCACCAGTTGCAACAATCTCAACTGCATTTAATTCAAAGTGAAAAAAAATCGGCATTGGGAGAATTAGTCAGTGGTGTGGCGCACGAAATTAATAATCCGGTCGGTTGCATTAATGCTAATGCTATTTATGCTTCAACATATTTTCGAGAATTTATTCAACATCTCCGGCTTTATCAACAAAAAGCGAGTCATGCGGAGATTGCTAGCCATGCAGAAGAAATTGATTTAGACTTTTTAATAGACGATTTACCAAGTGTGTTAACCTCTTTACAGGAAAGTGCCATCCGCATTAAAGATATTAGCGAGTCGCTCAGGATTTTTTCTCGCCGTGATACCGAAAATAAAATTGATTTTGATTTACATCAAGGATTAGAAAGTACACTATTAATATTAAAGCATCGCCTGAAATCTGAAAATCGAAAGGCAGAAATTGAAATCATTAAGAAATATGGGGAATTGCCTACTGTAAGCTGCTTTCCAGGAGCGCTAAATCAAGTATTTATGAATTTATTAGCTAATGCAATTGACTCTTTGCATGATTGTGCCGAACATATTTCAGGTTATCAGACACCGCAAATCCAAATTTACACAGAATTGAATCATCACAATCATGCTGTAATTTCTATTCAAGATAATGGTGTCGGCATTCCTGAAAATATTCAGCAAAAAATATTTAAATATGCCTTTACGACTAAGCCAGTTGGAAAGGGTACAGGATTAGGTTTAGCAATTGCTAGACAAATTATTGTCGAAAAGCATGGCGGTGCTTTAGAAGTGGATTCCCAATTAGGTCAAGGTGCGAAATTCACAATTAAACTGCCATTGTAAGTAGGTTTATGTACTGGTTCGTAGTTGTAATGAGGGCGCTAAAGCGCAACTACAAGCCTTTAATAATTTTTTTATTTATTTTCATAATTTGGTTTTATTGTGTTTATCTACTTGAGAAAAATTCGCGATTTTCCAAAACAAATGTTAGTTTCGGAAGATTTGTGGGAATTATAAGCTAGCCCAGATATTTAACTAGATACATAATGCTGCCTTCATTAGATTCAGTATTAACAACTGCTCATCTTGCACCATCGATTTTTGATACACCGACTCAAAACAATCGCCAACGGTTGCTCAGTTTTCCTATTGGCAAGTATAGAAATAGCTTAATTCCTTTAGAACAAATTACTGAGATTTTGCGCGTTAACTTAGATGAAATTTTAAGCGTTCCCGAAACTCCAAGTAGTGTTTTAGGAGCATATAACTGGCGTGGTGACATGCTGTGGTTAATCGATTTAGAACATCTAATTGGTGGTGAGTCACTATTTGAAGATGAGCCTTTGTCTCAGCAGCCGATCGCGATAGTTTTACAAGTTGACAATTATTACTTTGGACTGGTGGTGAAATCAATGAATGAAATTGAACTTCATGACCTGAAAGCCCTGTTACCAGCTAAACCTGGTTCTTTACCAGCACATCTACTTCCTTTTGTCACCGGCTATCTTCCCAATAGTTCAACCGTGTTGAATCCGAAAGCGATCGCACAATTTTTCCTCCAAGCCTAGCACCTCTACCCAATTACCAATAAAAAAATAATTATGACCACCACTCCAGCGAACACAAACGGTAGACTCGTCCTTTTAGCAAGTTAGTGACGACTCCTACATATGTTTACAGTGGAACAATATTAGCTGATGGACGGCTGACTCTGGTGATTAACGGCGCGGCATTACTTCAACATATCCTCAATCAAGGTCAAGCCGCCTCTTCTTTGGGTATGACCCGTCCTCCGATAGGGTCGGTAGGTTTTGAGTTTCTCGCTCATTGCACTTCGGATGAACTGTTGTCACAAATCCCGATTTTGATTTTAAGTTCTCGCACTGGGTCAAAACACCGCCAACTCGCTTTAAAACTCGGCGCAGCAGCTTACTTAACTAAGCCTTATTCTGAGTCTCAATTGTTGTCCACAGTGTCGCAAATTCTCGCGAATCAAGCCAACTTGGTGCATTCCGCATAATCGTTAAGATATATTACATTTTTGGAGAGCTTTTTTATGGGGCGATCGCTGACTGAAGGTAAGTACATTACTTTTAAGGTTTCTACTTATCTTCTTGCTTTACCAATCGATAGTGTTTTCCGCGTGATTACTTGTCCAAGCGATCTGGGTCAAACTTTGCAAGAAGCAAAATTGGCGCAAATGGGCGATCGCACGGTGATGCTACTCAATCTCCGCGCTTTTCTTGACCCTCTTCTGGGCCATGTTCACTCCGGCGAGCACCGGCATTTTCTGATTATTACCCAAGGATTGGAGGGAGAACTATATGGTATTCTCGTGGATGCGCCGCCAAATCTCCTCAACATCCCTGAAACCAGCATTCAACCAGTTCCGCAGTCTTTCCACCAAATCGGATTTCCGGCTTGGGTCAGTCAAATTGCCATCCTCAAACAAAAAAATGAATCAACAACTATTTTAATGTTGGATATCTATCAAGCTGTTACCCGTAAAAGTCAGGATCTGGAATTAGCTCGCCACAACGGAGTTTTTGCCAGATCCTAATCGGGATTAAACTGTGTCTGGGTCAATACCCATTTCTCTCAACCGCCGTGCTAGTCGAGCCGCTTTTTGGCTTTCACTGTCAGCTCTTTGAGCTTCAGTTTCGGCTCTTTGAGCTTCGGTTTCGGCTCTTTGAGTTTCGGTTTCGGCTCTTTGACGTTCCAAAATACTCAACTCGGCTCCCGTCGGAATCACCCGACCTTGGCGATCGCACCAGCGTAGCCAAATCCCTGGTTGGTCTTCAAATGTACCCGACCATAGTGTTAGACCTAACCCGACGGTTTCCAACCAGAAAGGTTCTGATAGTTCTACATAACTTCCGGCTGTCAGTACATATACTCGCAATAGTGCGCCGTTCATTTGCCCTTCTTCTTGGATTTGGAGCAACGGGTCAAACACTACGTAATAAGCGACACCAACACGGGCATAATCAGCTTTCTTCGTGCCTAATTCTTTGCCTTTACGATTGGAGACAATTTCAATCGCCACTTCTGGTGGTTTACCAAACTCCCAGACAAAATAGCTGCGATTCTGCCTTTGACTCCAATCCGCAGGCATTTGGACATTGAGGCTAAGAAAGACATCTGGGACAACTGGTTCTAATTTGCGTCCGTAGAATATCCCAACATTTGCGGCAGCAATAAAAGGCAGCGGCAGCACTTGGGAACTGTAAGCGGCATTTACCAGAAACCTTTGTTGCTTCTCGCTGTAAAAATTGTCCACTGGTTGGTCGTCCTCGATTTCCAGTTCACTGATATCAGGAAAAACTATTTCTTCGGTATCTAGAAGCTCTTGAGCCGTCATAATACATAAATTGAAGAACTATTATCATATTATCTCTTTTTTCGGCAGTTAACGCCTCAAAGCGTATTTTCAGACCGATAGCATTCTGCCCAATTAAGACTTGCGGGTAATATATTGATGTGTAATTTCAAACTGCTTAGCTGCGGTTAATAAATAATCAACATAAGTCCGCGCCACAATCGATAATTGTTTGTTTGCTGGATAAACGATAAACCATTGTCGAGGGATGGGAAAATTTTCCACATCCAATACTGTCAAATCCGCGAAAGATTCTGCCGTGAGAGTATGGTGAGACAAAATGGAAATTCCTAGACCACCGATGATCGCTTGTTTAATCGCCTCGTTACTTCCCAATTCCAACTTGACATTTACCGCCACTTTCTGTTCGGTAAATAACTTTTGGACAGCTTTGCGAGTTCCAGAACCTGGTTCACGCATAATAAAAGGTTCTTTCGCCAACCGTTGGATGGAAATATTTTTCTCTCCGGCTAGTGGATGAGTGGCTGATGCTACAACTACTAGAGGATTTTCAAGAAAAGGCTGACAAGTCACATCTAAGTTTTCTGGTACTTGACTCATCACATACAAGTCATCCAAATTATCAGCCATCCGTTCGAGAATTTGCTCGTGATTTGTGACTTGTAAGGAAATTTCAATTCCTGGGTAAAGGTTACAGAATGGACCTAATAACCGGGGTATAAAATATTTAGCTGTGGTAATTGTCGCAATCCGTAATTTTCCTTCTTTTAGCCCTTTGAAATCGGCAATTTTGATTTCAAATTGGGCAATTGTCTCAAAAATTACTCTACTAGTTATAAATAATTCTTCACCGGCTGCAGTTAAATACAGCCGCTTACCTACCTGTTCAAATAATGGTAAGCCGACTGATTTACTCAGTTGCTTAATTTGCATCGAAACAGTAGGTTGGCTAAGAAACAGTTCTTCTGCGGCGCGGGTAAAGCTATTATGTCTCGCCGCCGCCTCAAATACTTTTAGTTGATGTAATGTTGCTTGGTTCAAGGTAATCATCCTCAATCAATAGGTACATAGACCTTGGTCTATGATTGCTATCAGAAGAAATAAGTTTTAATTAATGGGTTTTAAAGTTATGATCATCTCAAGAAACAAAGCGTAAGATACCTTCCAACATTGCACACATTTAGTTTGGTTTATACCAGCTAAATGTATGCAATTTTATTAATTAGAATACATCAGTCCGCAATGAGAATTCCTACTGAATTCTTTGTGAGTGGTGGATCAATAAAGGATTTAATACCCTCGCATTTTAAAGCATTTTGCAATTAAATAGGGTATAAAACCATACTTAACTGCTTTTTGCTCCTGACTCCTGACTCCTTGTTTTTATTCTTCCCTTTTGATTTCCAAAGGTAAGTTAGTAAAATCTGGCAATTCTACTAGTTCTAATTCAGGCTTTTTCTTCTTAAGATTTAATGGCATGAGGAAAGGTTCCGGCTGTTCGAGCCAGCAACTTGCTACTGGCAAGGTTTGCTCCAACTCATCTAAAGGTCGAGGAATGACCATGACGGCATTTAACTCCCCAATCCGTTCAGCTTCGTACATACCGGCTTCCACTGCTACAGCGACATTTGCCACCGTACCTCGGATAATCACGGTACACAAACCAGAACCGATTTTTTCATAAGATGCTACCTGTACATCAGCCGCTTTCAGCATGGCGTCGGCTGCACCCACCATTGGCGGAAATCCTCGGGTTTCTAATAAACCAATTGCTTGATTACTCAAACGATTGCTACTACCATTTTGAGCCAGTTGCTGTAGGCGACCACCAATTGGTAATACAGCTTCCAGGTTGGCATAAGGTCGAGCAATAACTAAGCTAGAAATTAACTGACCGAATTGTTCTGCAGTTTGAACTCCAGATTCTACCGCTAGCCGCACATCAGCTATGTTACCTCTGACAATCGCCGTACAGTGACCACTGCCAGTTTTTTCGTATCCAACTAAGTGTACTCCCGCTGACTTCAGCATCATATCTGCTGTACCAACGATCGCGGGAAAACTCCGAGTCGAGACTAAACCCAACGCGGTGTCTTTATAGTCGTCGTTTGTTTGTGCCGTCGCGCTGGACCAATGATCTTGTGCCTCCATGCCAATTCTCCCAAATACTCAATGGTCAGTTGATAAAACATACAGCTGACAACTCTAAGCTACTCTGATTTATCCTCATTGAGGGATTTGTTTAATATTTGCTTATGCGGGAACAAAGTGGATAAGAGCTGTTTGACGCTTCCTTGTCCGTAGGCGGCTTGAGCCGGGATCAGGGAAGTGGATACGGGTGTGAGTGCCGAAGTAGAGGAGTTGGATAGGGGAGTGGGTACGGGTGTGAGTGCCGAAGTAGGGGAGTTGGATAGGGGAGTGGGTACGGGTGTGAGTGCAGGAGTGGGGTATAGGGGAGTGGGTACAGGTGTGAGTGCAGGAGTGGAGAAGAGGGGAGTGGGTACGGGTGTGAGTGGGGGAGTGGGGGATAGAGGAGTGGGTACGGGTGTGAGTGGGGGAGTGGGGGGTTCCTCTTTCCTCTTTCCGCCATTGCCATTCTCCAATCCGACTTCTTTGCTTCCTTGATCACTGATAATTGAACCTGGAGGTACAACTTGATTTGCCGCAACCAAACAGTTAAAAACTGTTGTCCCGGAGCCAACACAGGCATTCGCACCGATTTTGCTTTTGCCAACAATTAGGCAACCCGATCCGAGGAGAGCTCCTGCTTCCACGGATATAGTGCCTTCATAGGCGTGGATAATTGACCCCATGCCGATACAAACCCCAGCACCGATGATTATTTGACTGTTTGGGGCCGCTTGGAGGATGACTCCGGGAGCGATCGCGACACTTGGATCGATGCTCACTTCGCCAATGACACTTATTTCAAAATTATTATGAGAGTGTAATGGCGGCACAAACATGGAAATTTTCACCTTGGAAGCACACAAGAAAGGTAATTGAATTTGGGTTCATTAGTTTTTAACACCTTTGAGTGCCCCGGATTGAATCAGTACTGGTTATGGACGTTGGATGATTGTTTCTAATACTCGGCGCTTTAATTTCGGGTCAATACCGATTAGCCGCACGTATTCGCCTTGATATTCTTCTAGGCAATTTTCCAGAGCTTTGATTGCTTCTCTTTCATTAGTTGCCTGAATTTGACCACTTGTCCAAGAACCCATGCGGAAACGACGGGCGTCAACGTGTTCAATATTAATTTGATTACCTTGGGAAAGCAGTTGGCGCAATTGCTGTACAACCTCAGGACTTAATTTTGTCGTCGTTGGGGTACTGCCGTTAGTGGCTGGTATTGCGGTGGTGTTGACTTTCTGGCTATTACTTGGGGTGACTGAGCCATCTGGTCTTTGGATAATCGTTTCCAACACCCGTTGCTTAACCTTGGAGTCGATGCCAATGAGGCGGACATATTCTCCGCTATGACTTTCTAGACAATCATGGAGGGCAGCTATTGCTTCTGATTCGGTTTTCGCAGTGATTGGACTACAACTTCCCCATGTACCAGTGCGGAAACGGCGCTGATCTACGTGCTCGGTACTGATTTTATAACCTTGGTTCAATAAGTAGCGGACTTGACCTAGGACTTCTTCACTGAGACCATGACTATGACTACTGCCATTACCATTGCCATTGCCGTTATGATGACTAGCTGCCTTCGGTAACGACGACACCTTGAAGCTTGATGTTTGTTGTGGACTCTCGCCGTCTGGACGTTGGATAATCGTTTCCAACACGCGCCGACGCCCTTTTGTCTCAATGCCAAATAAGCGGACGTATTCGCCTTGATGTTCTGCTAGACACGCTTCTAAGGCAGCGATCGCTTCTTTAGCTGTGCTAGCTTCGATGGGGCTACAACTTCCCCATGTACCAGTGCGGAAGCGACGTTTGTCTACGTGCTCGGTGCCAATCTTATAGCCTTGCTCTAATAGATGGCGGACTTGTTCTAGTGTTTCTTGGTTTAAATTTTTACTTGACATGTGATGACCATTTCCGTTTTTATTTCCGTTTCCACTGCCGTGCTTATCACTAGCCGTGCGTAAGTCCTGCATGCAAGCGGTATCGCCTGCACATTTATAACCAGCTCTTAAAGCATCATTAATATCGACGACATGATTCGCAAATTCACTATCGCTGGCTTGCACATCTGGTAAGCGATCAGCTTGCTGCTGGTTAGTAATGATTGATCCTGAAGGCACAAACTTACCAGCGGGAATTTCGACATCTTGAATCAAGGCATGCATCATCACAATGCAACCTTTGCCGACTTTGGCATTAAATACGGTTGAGCGAAAGCCAATAAAGCAATTATCACCCACATAAGCTGGCCCATGAATTAAAGCCATGTGAGTGATGGAAGAATCCTTGCCAATCCATACTGAATATGAATCTTGGTCATCGCCCACAACTCGACCTTTCTCTAATCCATGAATGACAACCCCATCTTGGATGTTAGTTCCACTTCCAATGAAGAAAGGAGTCCCTTCATCGGCTCGGACATAACATCCGGGGGCGATCATTACATCTTCCCCGACTGTGACATCCCCAATAATCCGGGATAATGTACTGACATATGCAGTTGGGTGGACATTTGGCTCAGCCAAATCTTTCGACCACGGGGTTGGCGGGGCCGCGATGCTGCGGACTACCATTGCTCTATACCTCTGAGGATGTTGTTTGTTTGTTATTTTTCAAGAAGAGCGACTAATAAGTCACTTCCCTATCGATATTGTTCTTTTTTGCTGTAAATCTGGCGATTTTCTACATTCACAGTATCTATAATCGCCACTACTACTGCATCTAACGGACGTTGCTCATTCCCTAAAACTTGGCGAGCTGCACTGCCTCGGCTGACTAGTACCCACTCATCTACCCCAGCACCAACAATATCAGCTGCTACCTCATACTTAGGTAGATTCTGTCCTTCTTCATCTACAAATTGCAACATCAGTAGTTTCACTCCTCTCAGACTTGGATCTTTTTGAGTGCTGACTACCGTGCCGCGAACTTTAGCCATTTGCATTCCTATTTATCCCATTTGTATTTGATAGCAAGCAAATGCGATTTTTGACAGATATCACCTTTTATCAGTAATATCTGCCAAAATTCAGCCGGAAACTTATGGACGGTTGCCGTAAGGACGAATTGCGTTTACATTTTCCCGGAACTGCTGTGTATCTTCGGTATAACGAATTGGCAGAACGTATTCCAGGTTTTCGTGGGGACGAGCAATAATGTGGGTAGACAAGACTTGTCCGCCGTTGACTCGCTTCACTGATTCAACTCCAGCCGCAACTGAAGCTTGTACTTCGGAAACGTCTCCGCGCACAATCACGGTGACACGACCGCTACCAACTTTTTCATAACCAACCAGCGTCACCCGAGCTGCTTTCACCATTGCATCTGCTGCTTCTACTACTGCTGGAAAGCCAAGGGTTTCTACCATTCCGACTGCAATTGACATTAGTTTAATCCGTAATTAGAATTTGTTTTTGTTGGGATTTTCCCGCTCAAGGCAAGAAACTTTATACAGACAGCGCGGTCAGTACACTTTTGGGAGCGCGTCTTTATCTTAAATGTATCGCTATCAAGACACATTTAGACCCGGAACTGGTCTACATCTTCGGTGTAGCGAATCGGTAAGACATATTCGAGGTTTTCGTCCGGACGCGCAATGATATGAGTCGATAAAACTTCTCCACCATTTACTCGTCTGGCTGCTTCCACTCCAGCCGCCACTGAGGCTTGTACTTCTGAAACATCCCCGCGCACAATCACTGTCACGCGGGCACTACCGATTTTTTCATACCCTACCAGGGTGACACGAGCAGCTTTCACCATTGCATCCGCTGCTTCCACCACCGCTGGAAAGCCTTTGGTTTCAATCATTCCAACTGCAATTGGCATTTATTTGAACTCCTTGACACAAAGCGTAACATAGATAACTTCCAACTGGGCAATTTTTGACGAGAATACGTATTCTCGTTTACAAAAATATTCCTAAATTCAGCATATTAAAGGTTGGAACTTCTGGCAATACTAATTACTATAATATTTAATGATAAGTTCAATTAAAAAAACT
>Ga0123337_10001562_pt1 | contig 28911 bp, 26 predicted proteins | sample frozenSSSSmetaG_FD_89792 | JGI IMG/M metagenome (GOLD analysis project Ga0123337, IMG submission 89792) | Glacier valley bacterial and archeal communities from Borup Fiord, Nunavut, Canada, to study Microbial Dark Matter (Phase II) -... | ecosystem: Environmental > Aquatic > Freshwater > Ice >...
CGATCTTGAACGTCTCGCGATCGCCTTCGGTCGCGCTGCGCGTCTGGAAGCCGAGCTCGCGCATGAAGCTCGGCACGATCGCTTCGTGGTTGGCGAGCTCGCGCGGATGCTCCGGCCGGCCGTGGATGTCGAGATACTCCGGCGCGGCGCACATGATGACTTCCGAGCACGCCAGGCGCCGCGCGATGAAGTTGCCGTCGAGCGGCCGGCGTCTTTCGGTGAGGATGGTGACGTCGTAGTTCTCGTCGGCCGTCTCGATCGGGCCGGGCACCGCAGAGCACGTGCGGGTGGCCGCGCGGCTCGGAGCTCGACGCGGTGGCGAGCGCCTCGGCCTCGTCGATCTCGCTCAGCACGTGGCGGACGCTGCCCAGGTAGAGCTCGCCGGTGTCGGTGAGCGCGAGGCGGCGCGTCGTGCGGTTGATGAGCCGCGCGCCGAGGTGATCCTCGAGGTCGGCGACGAGCCGGGTGACGACGGCGGGCGACAGGTCGAGGACGCGCGCCGCTGCGGCGAAGCATTGTTTCGTTTCCAGCAATGCGCAGTTGAATCACGCCTCTTTATCGATGCATCAGCACTGTCTACAGTCACTTTCATCGATGAGCCGACGCCTCACCGAGAGGAGCAGGAGGACGCGCACGACGCTTCCCGATGCCGCCTCCATCGTCATGTTCAGTCAGAAGGAAATCACCATGAACGCCAAGATCCTCTTCACCGCGACGCTGGCCATCGCACTCGCCAGCTCCCTGACCCTGGCCGGCGAGGTCCAACCCGCGGCGACCGGCGCCAGCGGCGTCGCTGATCTGCAGAAGACACGCGCCGACGGCACGCTGCGCAAGAACGACTACGACTACGACGCCCGCGATTTCGGGATCAGGCCCGGCCGCGCACGCCAGGACGTGATCGCTGAGATACGCGCTCCGCGCGACAAGCTGCTGGTGGGCTTCACCGGGCGCAATCGCTTGATCAGCTTGGCTTGATGAAGGCGTCGCCGAACGGCTTCATCGCCTCGTCGACCTGCGGGTAGAAGTAGCCGAGCAGCACGCCGATGACGATTCCGACGATCACCTGCAGATAGAGCGACTTGTAGAGCGGCTTCGGGCGCGCACCCTGGTCGGCCGTGGGGCGGGGGGTGATGTCCATCGTCTTGTCCTTGGGATGCGCCGGGGCCGGGGGCCCGCAGATGTCTTTTCCAGCCGCAGGTTTACTCTCAAAGGCGCGGTGGCGATGTCGGCAGTTTCCAACGCGTGACCCCGCGCGACGGGTCGGGCCCGGTCGTGAAATGAGGCCGGATGGAACCGCATTTCGGCCGATCGGCGGAGCCGGCGCGGCATAGCCTCGCAGCCATGTTCGGTTCCCTCCTCAACAGGCTGACCGGCCGTCGCTCGACCGATGTGCCGGCCAAGCCGACCGCACCGGCCCGGCCCGCGACCGCGTCGCCCGCGACGATGGCGAGCACCGTTTCCACCGACGCGCCGATCGGCCTAGGCGCACGTCGCCCGCTGGTCGCGCCGGCGGGCGCGCTCGCCGGCTTCGAATTCGGCGCCAGCGCCGCCGTCCTGGCGCGCGCCCGCACCGGTGCCGGCGACGCTGCGCTCCACGCCGGCGTCGCCAACGTGCTCGGAGCGATGCGCCTGTGCATCGACCAGAAGCTCGTCGCGCTCGCCGAGCTGCCGGCCAGCGGCCTCGCCCGCTTCGTCCGCGAGGGCGACTTCTGCGCCGGCATGTACATCGTCGTCGGCCCCGATCCGATGTTCGCCGACGCCGCCGCGGCCGCCGCCGTGTTCGCTCGGGTCCGTCGCGCCGGTGCCAAGATCGGCTGGGCCCGGCCGGCGGCGACGCCGATCGCGCCGCCTCCGGGCGACCCCGACTTCGTTCCCGTGCGACTCTCTTGCGACGCCGATGCCAAGACCTGGCAGATCGCCGTCGACGAGGAGCGCGCGCTCCATCCGAAGGCGTCGCTTCTCCTGCTCGACATCGAAGGCGTCGAGCTGATGGAGTCGCTGCTGCATCCTCCCGTCTTCCTCGCCGCCTGCGCGATGAGCCCGAACCTCGTTCCGGCCCGCGTGCAGGCCTTGCCGCCTCAGGCGCAGCGACTGCTGCAGCTGATGAGCCGGCTCGTGCGCGACGACGACAACGCCCTGCTGGTCGCCGACATCAAGAGCGACCCGACGCTGGCGCTGCGCCTCCTGCAATACCTCAACAGCGCCGGCGCATCGCCCGGCCGCGAGCTCGGCTCGATCGACCAGGCGGTCATGGTCCTCGGCCGCGACACGCTCTACCGCTGGGTCGCGCAGATGCTCGTGCGGCTCTCGCCTTCGCGCCCGGCAGCCGATGCGCTGCGCGCGCTCGCCCTGGCACGCGCCCGATTGCTCGAACGGCTCGCGCGCCAATCCGGCGAGGCGAGCCCCGGCAGCCTCTACGTGCTCGGACTGGCGTCGATGCTGCCCACGCTGCTGCAATGCAGCCTCGACGACGCGACGTCCTCGTTGCAGCTGCCCGCCGAAGCCGTCGAGGCTCTCCGGCAAGGCACCGGACCGTGGCAACGCTACCTCGCGCTGGCGCTCGCCCTCGAGCGCTACGACATGGCCGAGACCGAGATCCTGGCGCAGAAGTTCGGCGGCCTCGAGGTCGTCCTCGGCCACTCCGCACAAGCCTGGCTGCCGGGCTGATCCCGCGCCTCTGACCGGGCTCCGACCCGGTCTTCCTCCCGACCTCCCGACGCGCCCGACCCTTCGGGCAAACCCGTCTCATCAACGACTTGTGAACCGATACAGTAAATCGGTACACAAAACCAGATCGAGGAGACACACCGTGACCACACGTCGCCGCTTCCTTCAATGCACTTCGGTCGCGTCGCTGGCCGGCGTGCCGGCTCTCGTCCGCACCCAGACCGCACCCATCGCGCTCCGCTTCTCGTCGTCGATGCTTGCCGACGACAACGCCGCCCACTACGTCTGGGAGCAGCACTTCGCACAGAACCTGCAAGCGGCCGCGCCCGACCGCTTCAAGCTCGACTATTTCCCGAACAACCAGCTCGGCAAGGAAAGCGACGTCGTCCAGCAGGTCAAGGTCGGCTCGGTCGACATGATGGTCACCGGCTCGTCGATCTTCGCGACGATCTCGCCCGAGATCGGCATGCTCGACCTCGGCTACGTCTTCGACAACTACGCGCACGTGGCGCGGGCGATGGAAGGCAAGGCCGGCACCACCCTCAACGACATCCTGCAGAAGCGCTCGGGCTGCACTGTCCTCACCTGGGCCTCGCACTTCGGCGCGCGCAGCGTCTACACCAAGGCGCCGGTGAAGTCGCTCGCCGACATCAAGGGCGTGAAGCTGCGCGTGCTGCCGACGCCGGCCTTCATCGAGACCTTCAAGCTGATGGGCGCGATCCCGACGCCGATCCCGTTCGGCGAGCTCTACATGGCGGCACAGACCGGCGTCGTCGACGGCTTCGAGCACGATGCGGCGACCGTCCTCGCAAGCAAGCTCAACGAGGTCGTCAGTTCGTGCTGGCTCACCGAGCACCTGTTCAGCCCGATGGTCGTCGTCATCGGCAAGCGCGGCATGGACAAGATCCCGAACGAGCTACGGCCGACGTTCATGAAGGCGGTCAACGACGCCACCGTCGAGCAGCGCCGCATCGCCAGCCAGAAGAGCGGCGCGGCGATTGATGAGCTGAAGAGAAAGGGCATGACCTTCTTCCCGATGGTCGCGGCCGAGCGCAGCGCGGTGCGGGCGACGATGCAGGCCAACCTCTGGTCGGGCTTTGCCAAGCAGTATCCGGAGACGGCGCCGCTGTTCGCGGCCATCGACACGGCGCGGGGCTGAAGACTTGAGCGCCCTGGCCGCCGTGCCTGTGGCGCCGCACGCACCGGCGGCGATCGCCGCGCTCGGCTTTCGACTCGACACGCGCGCCGGGCGCGGGCTCGGGCTGCTGACGCGCGCCACCGAGATCCTGTCCGGCGTCGTCCTCGCCGCCGACGTCGCCGTGGTCTTCGTCTCGGTGATCTTTCGCTACTTCCTGCACGACCCGTTCGACTGGGCCGAGGAGATCGCGCGTGCGCTGATGATCGTCCTCGTCTTCTTCGGCGCCGCGACGGTGCTCGCGCGCAGCCAGCACGTCGGCATCGATCTGTTCCGCGAGCAGCTGCCGCGGGCGTGGCAGCCGACGCTGATCCAGGCGGCCCACTGGATCATCGCCGGCGTCTCCGCGGGCCTGTGCCTCTCGTCGCTGTTGCTCCTGATCGACACCTACGGGCAGACGACCTCGATCGGCCTGCCGCAGTGGCTCTACGTCTACCCGGTCGTGATCGGCAGTGCGTTCATGACGCTCTTCGCCGTCGCCAACGCCTGCAACGGCCCGCGCCGCGTCGTCGTCGGCAGCTTGTTTGCCTGCGCCTTGCTCGCGGGCGGCGTCCTGGTCTGGAACACGCTTCTGCCGACGCACGCGGTGCCGCACGGCCTGCTGCTGTTCGCGGGCTTCGTCGGCGGCATGCTGCTCGGCGTGCCGATCGGCTTCGCTCTCGCGTTCGCGGCCCTGCTCTACTTCCTCTCCGACCCGTCGCTGCCGATCCTCGTCTACTCGCAGCAGGTGATGGCCGGCACCGACCACTTCGTGCTGCTCGCGATCCCGTTCTTCGTCGTCGCCGGGCTGCTGATGGAAGCCAACGGCATGTCGTCGCGGCTGATCGAGTTGCTGCTGCGCGTCTTCGGACGCGTGCGCGGCGGGCTCGGCCTGATCACGATCACCGCCACCGCGTTCTTCTCCGGCGTGTCGGGCTCGAAGCTCGCCGACATCGCGGCGGTCGGCGGCATCGTCATGCCCGCGGTGCGGCGCACGCGCCAGGATCCGAACGAAGCGGCCGGCCTGCTCGCCTGCACCGCGGTGATGGCCGAGACGATCCCGCCGTGCATCAACATGATCATCATGGGCTTCGTCGCCAACATCTCGATCGCCGGCCTCTTCGTCGCCGGCCTCGTGCCCGCGGCGGTGATGGCGCTGGCGCTCGCGGCACTCGCCGTGATCGTCGGCGGCAAGATCGATCCCGACGAGGCCTTTCCCCAACGCACGCCGATGATCGCGCTCCTCGGCGGTGCGCTCGTCGCGCTGGTGATGGTCGGCATGATCGGCAAGGGCGTGACCTCGGGCGTCGCGACCTCGACCGAGGTCTCGGCCTTCGCCGTCGTCTACGCGCTCGTCGTCGGCGGCCTGGCGTTTCGCGAGATGAGCCTGCGTGCGGTCGCCGAGCTCTTCATGCGCTCGGCGGCGATGGCCGGCGGGATTCTCTTCATCGTCGCGGCGGCGTCGAGCGTGTCGTTCGCGCTCACCATCGAGCAGATCCCGCAGCTCGTCTCGAGCACGCTGATCGCGTTCGCGCACCAGTACGGCAGCACCATGTTCCTGCTCCTCTCGGTCGCGGTGATGGTGGTCTTCGGCGCCGTCCTCGAAGGCGCGCCGGCGCTCATCATCTTCGGGCCGCTGCTGACGCCGATCGCGCAGCAGCTCGGCGTCCATCCGCTCCACTTCGGCACGGTGATGGTGATCGCGATGGGCCTCGGCCTGTTCGCGCCGCCGATCGGCCTGGGTCTGTTCGCCACCTGCGCGATCACCGGCACGCGCGTGCGCGACGTCGCGCGGCCGATGGCGAAGTACCTCGCCGTGCTCGTCGCGACGCTGATCCTGCTCGTGCTCGTACCGTCGTTCTCGCTCTGGCTGCCGGCCCGCTTCGGCCTCTGATCCGATGACCACAATCCAGGACGTCGCGCGCGAGGCCGAGGTGTCGGTGAGCACGGTCTCGAACGTCCTCAACGGACGCGGCGACCGCATGCGCGCGACGACGCTCGCCCGCGTCGAAGCCGCGATCGCGACGCTGAAGTTCCGGCCGAGCAAGTCGGCGCAGCAGCTCAAGACCGGGCAGACGCCGCTGCTCGGCCTGCTCGTGCCCTCGATGGCCAACCCGATGTACGGCTTCATCGCACGCGAGATCGAGACCTTCGCGCAGGACCGCTTCGGCCACCGCCTGCTGATCGGCAGCACCTACCGCGATGCGGGCAAGGAGGCGGCTTTCTTCGAGGATCTGCGCGCCCACGGCGTGCGCCACGTCATCGTGATCTCGTCGCTCAGCGAGGAGAGCCATCTCGACGCCGCCGTCGCGCAAGGGCTGCAAGTGATCAGCTACGACCGGCGCGCCGCGCGCGGTCGGACCTCCGCCGTCGGCCACGTCACGCCCGACAACCGCGCCGCGGCCCACCTCGCCACGTCGCATCTGATCTCGAAACGCCACGAACGGCTGGCGTTCGTCACGGTCGCCGGCATGACCATGAGCCGCAGCGACAAGATCGCCGGCTTCTTCGCCGCGGCCGAGGCCGCAGGCCTGCGCGCGAATGCGCAGGTGCTCGACGGCGGACCGCTGAACGAATACGGCGACTCGGTGATCGCCGAGGTCGGCCGCGCGACGGGCCTGCAGCTCGCGCGCGACCCGCGCCGGCCGACCGGCCTCGTCGCCCTCAACGACCTGATGGCGCTCGGCCTGATGGCGGGACTGCGCGAAGGCGGCGTGCGCGTGCCGGAGGACGTGTCGGTCGTCGGCATCGACGGCCTGTTCCTCTCGGCGCTGTCGAACCCGATGCTGACCACCGTGCAGTTGCCGATCCGCGCGATGGCGCAGGCCATGGTCGAGCAGGTGATGCAGTCCGGCACGGCACCGGCCGCGCCGACGCGCGAGCGCGTGTTCACCGATCTCCGGTTGATCGAGCGTGAGTCGGTCGCGGCGCCGCCGTCGTCGGCGCACAGCGGGCCGGCGCGGCCATCCAAGAAAGCGAAGCCATGACCACCGTGCTCCTGACCCATCCGCCCGACAAGCTCGAGCAGTACTACGGCCCGCGCGCCGTCGCCGCGCTGCAGGCGATCGCCGACGTGCGCTTCAACCGCGAGCCGCGCGAGCTCACGATCGACGAGCTCGTCGCCGCCGCGCGCGACTGCGATCTGATGATCGGCTACCGCGGCACGCCGGGCGCGGCGCGGCTGTTCCGCGAGCTGCCGAAGCTCGCGGCCTTCATGCGCTGCGCCATCGACATCAGCACCGTCGACGTCGCCGCCGCGAGCGCGAGCGGCGTGCTCGTCACCCAGGCCAGCGCCGGCTTCGTCGCTGCCGTCTCGGAGTGGGTGATCGCAGCGATGATCGATCTCGGCCGCGGCATCGTCGGCCACGCCGAGGCGTACCACCGCGACGGCGCGGCGGTCTCGGCGATGGGCCGAGAGCTGCGCGGCTCGACGATCGGCGTCATCGGTTATGGCCGGATCGCGCAGGCGGTGTGCGAGCTGGCGCGCGCGTTCGGCATGCACGTCGTGGTCGCGGCGCCGGAGACGATCGCCGCCGGCGACGGCGTGCACCAGGTGCCGCTCGACGCGCTGCTCGCGACGTCGCACTTCGTCGTCTGCCTCGCGATCTCGAACGCCGAGACGCGCAACCTGATGGATGCCGCCGCTTTCGCGCGCATGGTGCCGGGCACGTTCTTCGTCAACGCGTCGCGCGGCGAGCTCGTCGACGAGGCTGCGCTGCTGGCGGCGCTCAACTCCGGTCACCTCGGCGGCGCCGCGCTCGACGTCGGCCGCGCGCCCGACCAGATGCCGACCCCGGCGCTGGCGCGTCATCCGAAGGTGATCGCGACGCCGCACATCGGCGGCCTGACGCCGCCGGCGATCGAGCACCAGTCGATGGAGACGGTCGCGCAGGTCGCGGCGCTGATCCGCGGCGAGATGCCGGTCGGCGCCGTCAACGCCGATCACGCGACGCGGATCCGGCAGTGGCCGGCATTCGCCGCCGCCTCGAACCGCACTCAATCGAAAGGAACGCCATGACCGCCGAAGCCTGGCCGAACGCATGTGATTGCCACATGCACATCTACGACGACCGCTATCCGCTCGCGGCGACGGAGACCTTCACGCCGCCGAATGCGCCGGTCTCGGCCTACCGCGAGGTGCAGCGCGAGCTCGGCCTGACGCGCGTCGTCGTCATCCAGCCGACGGGCTACGGCTTCGACAACCGGTGCACGCTCGAAGGCATGGCCGCCCTCGGCGCGAACGCGCGCGGCATCTGCGTCGTGCCGCACGACGTCGCTGCCGAGGAGCTGCAGCGGCTGCACGGTCTCGGCATCCGCGGCGTGCGCTTCATGATGCTGCCCGGCGGCGTGCTGCCGTGGAGCAGCCTCGCGCCGACGGCCGCGCGTATCGCGCCGATGGGCTGGCACATCGGGCTGCAGCTCGACGGACGGGACCTGCCGCAGCACGAGGCGATGCTGATGCAGCTGCCCGGCCGGATCGTCGTCGACCACGTCGGCAAGTTCCTCGAGCCGGTGACGGTCGACAGCGCCGCCTTCGCGTCGCTCTGCCGGATCCTCGACCGCGGCAACGTCTGGATCAAGCTCTCGGCCCCGTACGAGACCTCGAAGCGCGGCGCGCCGGGCTACGAGGACGTCGCCGTGCTCGCGCGCGAGCTGGCGAAGCGCTTCCCCGAGCGATGCCTGTGGGCGAGCAACTGGCCGCACCCCAACGCGACGCCCGAGCCGCCGAGCCGCGCGATGTTCGAGTGGGCGCGCGCCTGCGTCGGCAACGACGCGCATTGGAGAATGATCCTCGTCGACAACCCGGCAGAGGTCTACGGCTTCTGAGGGCAGCGCACTACTTCGCGATCGAGAACAGCGTCGCGTCGTTGACGGCGTAGACCGCGCCGTCGGCGCCGATCGCGGTCGGCGTGTAGGCCTCGCCGAGGCCGGCGGTGAGGCGGATCTTCTGCGTCAGCCGGTTGGTCGCCAGATCCCAGCGGTAAAGGATGCCGTCTTCGCTGTTGACGAGGATCGAGCGCGTCAGCGGATCGACGGCTGCGGTGTTGATGCACCACTCGCGCACCGGCCCCGACGTGCCCGACTCGAAGGTCGGGCCGAGGATCGTCAGCACCTCCTTCATGATCGGCAGGCCCGAGATCGCGTCGGTCTGCGACACGCGCGGGTCGATGACCGCGATGCGGTTCGCGCCATCGCCGCTGCCGATGCCGGCGTAGTTGTTGTACTTGACCATCAGCAGGTAGCCCGACGGCCCGGCGTACGACGGCACCAGCGAAGCCGGCACGATCGACGCCGTGTCGTCCCAGCCGAAGCCGCCGGGCACCGGGCTCTGCGCCAGCGCGGCGCTGAAGTGGAGCAGCCAGCCGCGGCCGTTGTGCGTGCCGAAGGTCGACTCGAGGATGCCGAAGTAGACGTCGCCGTCGGGCCCGACCGTCGGCGACGCCGTGCTGTCGTCGGAGACGCGCGCCGCCGTGCCGGTGCCCGGATCACGCAGGAGGACGCGGGCTTTCACCGCGAGCGTGCGGCTGTCGAGAGCGAGCAGGTAGCCGCCCTGGACGGCGCCGGCGACCGCCTTCGCGTTGACCGCGACGTAGACCGTCGCCTCGTCGGGCGACAGCGTCGGTGCGCTGTTCATCGCGACCTTGTCGACCGACGGATCAGCGGCGGCCAGGCTCGCGCCCAGCCAGATCCCCGTGCCGTCGGCGGCGATGCGCGCGAGTCCGCTCACCAGGCCGAGCGGATTGGCGCCGCCGACGTAGAAGCCGAAGTACGCGTTGCCCTGCGTGTCGACGGTGATCGGCGTGTTGACGAAGACGGTGGCGTCGTACGCGGCCGGCGCGGCGTTGTAGGCGGCCGCACCGTAGAAGACGAGCGTGCGCAGCCCGCCACCGGAGGCGTCGGCGTTGTCCTTGACCAGCAGCTTGCCGCCGACGGCCGGCGCGAGCAGCGCGTTGCCGGTGGTGAGCGCGACGTTGTAGCTCGGCACCCAGTTGCTCGGCGGCAGAACGTAGTCGGTGTTGGCCGACCAGATCAGGCCGCCGTTGCTGCCCGAGCGGGCCTCGATGCGAAAACCTCCTGCCGCGCCGGTCTTCACGGGCACGACGACCGTGTTGTGCGAGGTGACGACGGGCGAGCCGTAGTGGATCAGCAAGGCGCCGCCCGCCCGGAACTGCGGCGCGAGATCGATCGGCGTCGACCAGGAGATGCGGTTGAGGTCCTGCGTCGCGATCGCCGCGAGCGCGGAGTGTTGCGGGTCGCGCGCGAAGCCGCGCCAAGCCGGGCCGTCGACCGGCGCGCCGGGCGTGACGCCGCCGCCGGAGCCGCCCGCACTGCCTCCGCCGCCGCCGCCGCACGCCGCGAGCGCAACCGCGCAGGCGAGCACGGCGAGCGCCCGGCCGCAAAGAACCCTTCGCCGGATCGCGGAAGGCATCGCAGAATGAAAGCTCGTGAGTCGCATCGTCGCCGGGTATCCGGTGGAAAGCGGCCGATCCTACCCATCCGCCTTCCAGCCCGAGCAAAGACCATGAGCGACGCCACGGATCTCGCCGACTGCAGCGCCACCGAGCTGCTCCGTCTCTATCGCTCCGGCGCCGCGTCGCCGGTGGATGCGACGCGAGCCGTGCTGGCGCGCATCGAGCGCTTCAATCCGGCCGTCAACGCCTTCTGCCATCTCGCGCCCGAGGCGGCGCTCGCCTCGGCGCGCGCCAGCGAGGCGCGCTGGACGCGTGGCGCGCCTTGCGGCCTGCTCGACGGCGTGCCGATGGCGATCAAGGACCTGATCCTCACGGCCGGCATGCCGACGCTGCGCGGCTCGCGCACGATCGACCCGGCCGGCCCGTGGGAGGTCGACGCCCCCGTCACGGCACGCATGCGCGAGGCCGGCGCGGTGATCCTCGGCAAGACGACCACGCCCGAGTTCGGCTGCAAGGGCGAGACCAACTCGCCGCTCACCGGCATCACGCGCAACCCGTGGAACCTCGAGCGCACCCCGGGCGGATCGTCGGGCGGCACGGCGGCGGCCGTCGCCTGCGGCATGGGCCCGCTCGCGATCGGCACCGACGGCGCGGGCAGCGTCCGCATCCCCGCCGCGTTCTGTGGCAACTTCGGTTTGAAGCCGAGCTTCGGCCGCGTGCCTGCGTATCCGCTCTCGCCCTTCGGCAGCGTCGCCCACCTCGGCCCGCACACGATGAGCGTCGCCGACGCGGCCCTGGCGATGAACGTGATGAAGCAGCCCGACGCGCGCGACTGGACATCGCTGCCGGCCGACCACAGCGACTACACGCACGGCCTCGACGACGGCATCCGAGGCTTGCGCATCGCCTTTTCGCCGGCGCTCGGCTACGCCAAAGTCGATCCCGAGATCGCCGAAGCCGTCGCGCTCGCGGTCGACCGTCTCGCGGACCTCGGCGCCCACGTCGAGCTCGTCGACCCGGGCTTCGAGAACCCGCTCGACATCACGACCGGCCTCTGGTTCCTCGGCGCGTGGACGATCTGGAGCGGGCTCACGTCGGCCCAGCAGGCGGTCGCCGATCCCGACTTTCGCGCCGAGGCGCTGCTCGGCGAGAAGCTGAGCGCGCTCGACGTCCAGCGGTTGCACCTGCGCCGCGGCGCGCTCGGCTCGCACATGCGCCAGTTCATGGAGCGCTTCGACCTCCTCGTCACGCCCACGGTGGCGGTGCCGGCCTTCGTTGCGCGACCCGCCGGCCACAGCCCGATGGACCCGGCCGCAATGCTCGGCTGGACGCCCTTCAGCTATCCCTTCAACCTCACGCAGCAGCCGGCCTGCACGATTCCCTGCGGCCTCACCGCCGACCGTCTGCCGATCGGACTGCAGTTCGTCGGCCCGATGTTCGGCGACGCGCTCGTGCTGCGCGCCGCGCGTGCCTACGAGACGGTGCGGCCGATCGCGCGGCCCGACCTCGCCGCCTTGCGGCCGCGAGCCTGAGCTGGCCTTGCCCGCATCAGCGCGACAACCCGGCGGCCAGGCCACGGCGCCGACGCTGGAGCTCGTCGACGAGAACGGCGCGGCCGTGCTCTACCTCGGCGGCGGCTGGCGCGTCGCCGACAGCGAGCGCATCGCCGACGATGTCGCGCGCCTCGCGCTCGCGCCCGATGCGACGATCGTCCTCGACGGCAGCCGCCTCGCGCAGATGGACACCTCGGCGGCCTTCACGTTGATGAGCAGGTTGCCCGCGAACGCCCGGTTCAGCGTCCGCGCCATGGGCGCCGACGAGACGCGGCTGATCGAGCTGGTGCGCAGCAGCATGCGCGCCGAGCCGGTCCGCGCCCAGCTGAAGCGACCCGGGCTCGTGCAGAAGATCGGCGAGGCGCTCGTCGACACGGCGGCCAAACTCGGCGGGCACACCGCATTCATCGGCGAGGTCGCGGTCCAGCTCCTGGCGATCCTGCGCCGGCCGTCGCTGTTTCGCTTCAAGGAGACCGTCGCGCAGTTCCAGTCGGTGACTGTCGAGGCGGTGCCGATCGTCATCCTCGTCACGTTCCTGATCGGCGTTGTCTTTGCCTACCTGCTCGGCGTGCAAGCGCAGCGCTACGGCGCGACGATCTTCGTCGTCGACGGCGTCGGCCTCGCGATCTGCCGGGAGCTCTCGCCGATCCTGGTGGCCGTGATCGTCGCCGGGCGATCGGGCGCGGCGTTCACGGCGCAGATCGGGTCGATGAAGGTGCAGGAGGAGACCGACGCGATCAGCACGCTCGGCCTGTCGCCGATCCAGGTGCTCGTCATTCCGCGTCTCGTCGCGATCGTCGTCGGCCTGCCGTTGCTCGTGTTCGTCGGCGACCTCGCCGGCGTCGGCGGCGGCGTCCTGATCGGCGCGCTCCAGCTCGGCATCTCGCCGCAGTCGTTCGTTGCGCGGCTGCACGCCGTGCTGCCGCTCAGCGCTCTCGTCATCGGCATCGCCAAGGCGCCGGCGTTCGCCGCCTTCATCGCGATGATCGCGTGCCGCATGGGCATGTCGGTCGCGCGCGATGCGAGGAGCGTCGGCGAGCACACGACCTCAACCGTCGTGCAGAGCATCGTCTGGGTGATCGTGCTCGACGCGATCTTCGCGGTCACGCTGCAGAAGCTCGACATCTGATGGACACCGTCCTCGAGGTCGTCGACATCGTCACCCGCTTCGGCAGCGACACGGTGCACGACGGCGTTTCCTTCTCGATCCCGCGCGGCGAGGTCGTCGCGCTGATCGGCGGCAGCGGCACGGGCAAGTCGGTGCTGCTGAAGGAAATGATCGGCCTGATGCGGCCGACAAGCGGGCGCGTCCGTCTGCTCGGCACCGACGTGCAAGGCGCGAGCGAGGACGAGATGAATGCCCTCCGGCGCCGCTTCGGCATGCTGTTCCAGGACGGCGCCCTCTTCTCGTCGCTGAGCGTCGCCGACAACATCGCCGTGCCGCTGCGCGAGCACACGTCGCTGCCGGAATCGCTGATCGCGCCGCTGGTCGGCTTCAAGCTCTCGCTCGTCGGCCTCGCACCCGACGTCGGCAAGAAGGCGCCGTCGCAGCTCTCGGGCGGGATGAGGAAGCGCGTCGCGCTCGCGCGCGCACTGGCGCTCGAGCCGGAAATCCTGTTCCTCGACGAGCCGACCTCGGGGCTCGATCCGATCGGCGCGCGCGCCTTCGACACGCTCGTGCGCACGCTCTCCGACAGCCTCGGCCTCACGGTCTTCATGGTCACGCACGACCTCGACACGATCCTGTCGATCATCGACCGCGTGATCGCCCTCTCGACCGGCAAGGTCGTCGCCAACGGATCGGTCGCCGACGTGCGGCGCACCGAGCACCCGTGGATCCAGGAATACTTCTCGGCGCGAGCCGCACCCTCCGGAAAGAGCACCTGATGGAACCCGAAGCCAAGTACACCCTCGTCGGCGCCTCCGCCCTCGTCCTCGTCGGCCTGCTCGCCGCGGTCATCGTCTGGCTGCTCGCGAGCGGCAAGCGCGAGGAGGTCCAGGGCTACACCATCTACTTCGCCAAGCAGTCGCTCGAAGGCCTCGAGGTGCGCAGCGACGTGCGCATGAAAGGCATCCGCGTCGGCGCCGTCACCGGCTTCTCGTTCTCGTCGAACCGGCCGGGCACGGTCGAGGTGACGATCGGCATCTCGCCGAAGGCGCCGGTGCGCACGAGCACGCGGGCAGTCGTCGACCGCAACCTCGTCACCAGCCTGGCCACCATCCGGCTCGTCAACGGCGACGAGACCAGCTCGCTCGTCGAGCGCACGGACGCCGGCGATCCGTCGCCGGTGATCGCCGAGGGATCGTCGCAGCTCCAGCATTTCTCCGACACCGCCAACCAGCTCGCGGCGCGCGCCGACGAGACGATGAGGCGCATCAACAGCCTCCTCTCGAACGAGAACACCGCGACGATCAGCGCGACCCTCGTCAACCTGCAGGACCTGACCAAGCACGCCGGTGTCGCCATCGATCATCTCGACCGCACGGTCGAGTCGATCGGACGCACCTCGGAGCAGGCGCGCGTCGCGCTGCAGGGCGTCGGCGGCGATGCCCGCAGGATCGCGGTCACGGTCGACGAGCTCGGCACGCAGGCGAAGACCAGCCTGCGCGAGATCACCGGCTCGACGACGCGACTCACGACCGACATCTCGCACATCGCGGACGCGTCCGAGGCGCTGCTCGGCAACAGCGACCTCGAGGTGCGCTCGACGAGCGCGCAGCTGCGCGCGACCGCCGCCGCGCTCGGCACGACGGCGCGCAAGTTCAACGATCCGCGTGCCGCCGTGTTCGGCCCGGCGGCCGAGAACATGGGTCCGGGCGAGGGGCGGCGATGAAAGCCCTCGTCGTCGCCGTCGCGGCCCTGCTCGCGGGCTGCGCGAGCTCGGGACCGCACGAACCGTTCCGCTACTTCGTGCTCGATGCGCCGGTCGTCGCTCCGGCCGCGCCGGCGGCGTCGACGGCTGCGCCGATCGACGCCACGCTGCTCGTCCTGCCGACCGTCGCCGCGTCGTTCTACGCGACCCAGGAGATGGCCTACAGCAAGACCGAAGGCACCCGCGCGTACTACCAGTTCAGCAGCTGGACCGAGCCGCCCGACACCGCGGTGACGCGCGCCCTGATCGCACGCATCGACGCCGGCCATGTCTTTCGCACCGTCGCGCTCGCGGGCAACGGCATGCGCGGCTCGCTCGTGCTCTCGACCCAGCTGCTCGAGATCTATCACGACGCGTCGTCGAGCCCCGGCACCGCGAAGATCGTCGTGGCGGCCGAGTTGCGCGAGCCGGCGAAGCGGACGATGGTCGCGCGCCGCACCTTCAGCGTCGCCTTGCCCGCGACGTCGTTCGACGCCGCCGGCGCGGCGCAGGGCTTACGCGCCGGCCTCGGCCAGCTCGGCGACGAGATGACGGCCTGGCTGGCGAGCATCGCGCCGGCGAAGTAGGCAGCGCCGGCGTCAGGCCGGCGTGGCGATCGCCCGATCGACCACCGCCTGCGCTTCGGCCAGGATGCGCTGCAGGTGGTCCATGCCGGCAAAGCTCTCACCGTAGATCTTGTAGATGTCCTCGGTGCCCGACGGCCGCGCCGCGAACCAGCCGCTCCTGGCAATCACCTTGATGCCGCCCAGCGCCGCACCGTTCCACGGCGCGGCGCTCAGCACCTCGACGATCGGCTCGCCCGCGAGCTCGGTCGCACCGAGCTGCGCGGGCAAGAGCGCGGCGAGCTGCTTCTTCTGCTGCGCCGTCGCAGCGGCGTCGAGGCGCTCGGAGACGGGCGTGCCGAGCTCGGCCGTGAGCACCGCGTAGAGCTCGCCCGGATCGCGACCGGTGCGCGCCGTCATCTCGGCCGCGAGCAGGCACGGCGCGATGCCGTCCTTGTCGGTCGTCCAGACCGTGCCGTCGCGGCGCAGGAACGACGCGCCAGCGCTCTCCTCGCCGCCGAAGCCGAGCGAGCCGTCGAGCAGGCCCCGCGAAAACCACTTGAAGCCGACCGGCATCTCCTGCAGCGTGCGGCCGAGGCGCGTCGCGACGCGGTCGATGAGCTGCGTGCTGACCGCCGTCTTGCCGACGCCGGCCGCGGCCGGCCACCCGGGCCGGTGCCGGAACAGGTAATCGATCGCAACCGCGAGATAGGCGTTCGGCGCGAGCAGACCCGCACCCGGCGTGACGATGCCGTGGCGATCGTGGTCGGTGTCGCAGGCGGCCGCGATGTCGAAGCGGTCCTTGATGTCGAGCAGGCGCCGCATCGCGTAGGGCGAGGACGGGTCCATGCGGATCTGGCCGTCCCAGTCGAGCGTCATGAAGCGGAAGGTCGCGTCGATGGCGTCGTTGACCACCGTGAGATCGAGGCCATATGTCTCGGCGATGCGCGGCCAGTAACGCACGCCGGCGCCGCCGAGCGGGTCGACGCCCATCCGGACGGTAGCGCCGCGGATCGCGTCGAAGTCGATCACGTTGGCGAGGTCGGCGACGTAGGCAGAGACGTAGTCGTGGCGATGCGTCGTCGATGCGGCGAGCGCCTTCGCATACGTCATGCGCTGCACGCCGTCGAGCCTGGACGCGAGCAGGCCGTTGGCCGCCTTCTCCATCCACGACGTGATCTCCGTGCCGGCAGGCCCGCCGTGCGTCGGGTTGTACTTGAAGCCGCCGCTGTCGGGCGGGTTGTGCGACGGCGTGACGACGATTCCGTCGGCTAGGCCTCTATTGCCGTTTTTCATACGGCCGCGGTTGTAGACCAGGATGGCGTGTGAGATCGCCGGCGTCGGCGTGTATTCGTCGTTCGCCGCGATCATCGTCTCGACGCCGTTGGCGGCAAGCACCTCGAGCGCCGTCGCCGCCGCCGGCTGCGACAGCGCATGCGTGTCGATGCCGAGGAAGAGCGGGCCGTCGACGCCGTTCTGCCGGCGCCAGTCGCAGATCGACTGCGTGATCGCGAGCACGTGCGCCTCGTTGAACGAATCGGCGAACGAGACGCCGCGGTGGCCCGAGGTGCCGAAAGCGACGCGCTGCGCGGCAACCGATGGGTCGGGGCGGCCGGTGTAGTACGCGGTGACGAGCCGGGCGACGTCGACGAGGACGGAGGCCGGCGCGGGCTTGCCGGCGAGAGGACTGATGCGAGTCGACATGGAAAGGCGTGCTGTGAACAGCGAGGAGAGGTTCGTCGTCCAGTCTAACGACGATCCGATGACGACATGCGCAGCGGGCCGGCGCCGTCGCGTGGAAAATGTCGACGGATGATGTTCAGTTATTTCGAGCGCCGCATCCGGCCCACCGTCGTCCCGACCGCACCGCCGCCGCAAGGTCTCATCGCCTTCTACTGGCACTTCGTGCGCCAGACGCGCGGCCTCTACGCGGCAATGTTCGTCACCGGCCTGGTGGTCGCCCTGATCGACACCTCGATTCCGGTCTTCATCGGCAAGCTCGTCGGCCTCATGCAATCGAGCGACCGCGAAGCCGCGATCGCGAGCGCGAAGGTCGGCCTGATCGGCATGGCGCTGCTGGTAATCATCGGCCGGCCGATCGCGCTCCTCGCCGACAGCCTGGTGCGCAACAACGCCGTCGTGCCAGGCGCGACCAGCCTGATCCGCTGGCAGAGCCACTGGCACGTCGTGCGCCAGAGCTGGCCGTTCTTCCAGAACGACTTCGCCGGCCGCATCGCCAACCGCGTCATGCAGACCGGCAACGCGGTGCGCGAGTGCGTCGTCTCGAGCATCCGCGCGATCTGGTACATCGCGATCTACGGCATCAGCACGCTGGTGCTGATGAGCTTCGCCGACTGGCGCCTGGCCATCCCGACGGCATGCTGGGCAGCAGGCTACGTGTTCTTCCTCGCCTACTTCGTGCCGCGCATGCGCGACCTGGCGAAAGCGTCGTCGGAGGTGCGCTCGCACGTGATGGGGCGGGTCGTCGACAGCTACACCAACATCCTCACCGTCAAGCTCTTCGCCCGCGCCCGCGACGAGGACGCGTACGTGCGCGAGGTGATCGACCAGCACACCGGCGCGATCGCCGCCCACATGCGGCTCATCACGCAATTCATGGCGACTCTGGCGATGATGAACGCGCTGCTCCTGGTCTCGACGGCCGCGATCGGCATCGTCCTCTGGGGCCACGGCACCATCGGCGCGGCCATCGTCGCGACAGCGCTGCCGCTCGCCTGGCAGATCGCCAACGTCTCGGGCTGGGTCAGCTGGGAAGTGACGGGCATCTTCGAGAACATCGGCATCGTGCAGGAAGGCATGGAGACGATCGCGGTGCCGCACACGCTCGTCGACAAGCCCGATGCGCCCGAGCTCGAGGTGCCGCACGGCGAGATCAGGCTCGAGCACCTCACGTTCACCTACGGCCGCACCGATGGGCGGCGCGTGCTCGACGACCTCAACCTCGTGATCGCGCCGGGCGAGCGCGTCGGCCTCGTCGGCCGGTCGGGCGCGGGCAAGTCGACGCTCGTCAACCTGCTGCTGCGCTTTCACGAGGTCGAGCAAGGCTCGATCCGCATCGACGGCCAGGACATCGGCCACGCGACGCAGGAGAGCCTGCGCGCCGCGATCGGCATGGTGACGCAGGACACGTCGCTGCTGCACCGCTCGATCACCGCCAACATCGCTTACGGCCGGCCGGGCTCGACCGCGGCCGAGATCGAGGCCGCGGCCCGCCAGGCGCAGGCGCACGACTTCATCCTCGACCTCGTCGACTGGAAGGAGCGCACCGGCTACGAGGCGCATGTCGGCGAGCGCGGCGTCAAGCTCTCGGGCGGTCAGCGCCAGCGCATCGCCCTCGCCCGCGTGATCCTGAAGGATGCGCCGATCCTGATTCTCGACGAGGCGACCTCTGCCCTCGACAGCGAGGTCGAGCTCGCGATCCAGGAGCAGCTCGCGACGCTGATGAAGGGCAAGACGGTGATCGCGATCGCGCACCGTCTCTCGACGATCGCGCGCATGGACCGGCTCGTCGTCCTCGACCAGGGCCGGATCGTCGAGCAGGGCACGCACGAGGAGCTGCTGCGTCTCGACGGCCACTACGCACTGCTCTGGAAGCACCAGTCGGGCGGCTTCCTGCCCGAGCAGGGACTGGGCGCGGGATTGCCGGGGCACGTCAGCGTCGATGCCGAGACGATCACCGACGCGGGAGCGACCCGGTCCCGGTCGGCGTCGACGTCGCTGTCGTCGCCCGGCGCCCCCGAGGAACCGCCGCCGGCACGTCATTGACGCGAGGCTCCGGCCGGCACATCGCGCGATTTGGAGCGTGCGCGCGCGCTGCGCGCTCCTGCAAGATCTTTCGTCCCACCCGGTCCGCGCCTAGTTCGGGACATGGATCGACGGCGTCACGCGCGGCCGGGCGAGGATTTACCATGCGGGGCGCGGCTCGGCCTCGAATCGCGACCCCAATCTCCAGGCCCCACAATCCGCCACATGCCCAACATCGCATCCATTCTCAAAAGCGAGATTTCCCGCGTCGCGCGAAAGGAAGTCCGCGCCGAAGTGCTGACGCTGAAGAAAGCGGTCGGCACGCATCGCAAGGAGATCGCCGCACTGAAGCATCGTGCCCAGGCGCTCGAGCAGGCCTTGCGCCGCATGGGACGCAGCCAGCGCGCTGCGCCCGAGCCCGCGGCCGCGGAGGACGCCGACTCGGGTCTGCGTCGCTTCAGCGCCAAGGGCCTCCTGTCGCTGCGCAGCCGCCTCGCTCTGTCGGCTGCGGAATGCGGTGCGCTCGTCGGCGCATCGTCGCAGTCGATCTACAACTGGGAGCAGGGCAAGGCACGTCCTTCGGCCAGGCATCTGCCGGCCATCGCCGCCTTGCGCAGCATGGGCAAGCGCGAAGCGAGCGCGCGGCTCGCGGCGATCGCCGAAGCTGCCTAGAAGCTCTCGGCTCCGACGCGGCTAGCGCGGCCCGGGCGTCTTGCCCGTCATCCGCGGCGCCTGCAGGAAGTCGAAGTCGACGCCGCGATCGGCCTGCAGCACGCTCTGCAGGAAGAGCTTGCGGTAGCCGCGCTCGGCCGTCGGCTCGACGACTGGATGCTCGCGCGCACGCCGCGCGATCTCCGCGTCGGCGACGAGAAGCGTGATCTCGCGACGCTGCACGCTGAGGCGAATCCGGTCGCCGTTGCGCACATGCGCGAGTGGCCCGCCGATCGCCGACTCGGGCGTGACGTGGAGCACGATTGTGCCGAAGGCGGTGCCGCTCATGCGGCCGTCGGAGATGCGCACGATGTCCTTCACGCCGGCACGGGCGAGCTTCTTCGGGATCGGGATGTAGCCGGCCTCGGGCATGCCGGGCGCGCCCTTGGGTCCGATGTTCTTGAGCACGAGCACGTCGTCGGCAGTGACGTCGAGATCGTCGCGGTCGATGCGGGTCGCGAGGTCTTCGAGATTCTCGAAGACCACGGCGCGGCCTTCGTGCTCCATCAGCCGCGCATCGGCGGCCGACTGCTTGATGATCGCGCCGCCCGGCGCGAGGTTGCCGTTCAGCACCGCGATCCCGCCCTGTGGGTAGATCGGATCGGCGATGCTGCGCACCACGTCCTGCGGGAAGCCCGGGCCGGCGCGTTCTAGCTCCTCGCCGAGCGTGCGGCCGGTGACCGTGAGCGCCTCGAGCCGCAGCAGCGGCTTCAGCGCGCGCAGCAGCGTCGCCATGCCGCCGGCCGCATGGAAGTCCTCCATGTAGTGCTGGCCCGAAGGCTTGAGGTCGAGCAGCACCGGCGTCTCGCGGCCCATCGCGTCGAGTGCGGCCATGTCGATCTCGAGGCCCATCCGGCCGGCGATCGCGGCGAGATGGACGATGCCGTTGGTCGAGCCGCCGATGGCCAGCAGCACCCGCATCGCGTTCTCGAACGCGGCCGGCGTGAGGATCTTGTCGATCGTCAGCCGATCCTTGGCCATCTGCACCGCCTGCGCGCCCGTCTCCTCGGCGATGCGGATCCGATCGGCGGTGACGGCCGGCGGCGAGGCGCCGCCTGGCACCGTCATGCCGAGCGCTTCGGCGATGCAGGCCATCGTGCTCGCCGTGCCCATCACCGAGCAGGTGCCGACGCTCGCCACGAGCTTGTCGTTGACCTCGGCGGTCTCATCGGCGTCGATCTCGCCGGCGCGGAACTTGCCCCAGTAGCGGCGGCAGTCGGTGCACGCGCCGACGCGCTCGCCGCGGTGCGACCCGGTGAGCATCGAGCCGGTGATCAGCTGGATCGCCGGGATGTTCGCCGAGGCTGCGCCCATGAGCTGCGCCGGCACGGTCTTGTCGCAGCCGCCGATCAGCACGACCGCATCCATCGGCTGGGCGCGGATCATCTCCTCGGTGTCCATCGACATGAGGTTGCGCAGGAACATGCTCGTCGGCGCGGCGAAGCTCTCGTGGATCGAGATCGTCGGGAAGCGCATCGGCAGGCCGCCGGCCAGCATCACGCCCCGCTTGACGGCCTCGACGAGCTGCGCAGCATTGCCGTGGCACGGGTTGTAGTCGCTGCCGGTGTCGGCGATCGCGACCACCGGGCGATCGAGCGCGGCGTCGGTGTAGCCCGCGCCCTTGATGAAGGCCTTGCGCAGGAAGAGCGAGAACCCGGGATCGCCGTAGCTCGTCAGGCCCTTCTTCATGCCGGCGGCGGCGGGATCGGCGGGATCGGCGGGATCTTCGGGGCGGGTCGACACGGTGACGGATGCGTTGCTGTCGAAGTGGCGCGAGTGTGTCAGATCGATGGCGCCGCCGGCCGCGACTCAGGGCTGCGCTACTCTTGCCTCATGGAACAACCCCAGCTCAACTTCGACGACGGCGCCGCCTACGAAGACTTCATGGGCAAGTGGAGCCAGCTCGCCGGCGACACCTTCCTGCGCTGGCTGGCGCCGCCCTCGGGGATGCGGTGGGTCGACGTCGGCTGCGGCAACGGCGCGTTCACCGAGATGCTCGTGGGTCGCTGTGCCGCGCGCGAGGTGCAGGGCATCGATCCGTCGAAGGAGCAGCTCGCCTACGCCCGCACGCGCCTCGAAGGGCAGGCCGCGACATTCCAGGTCGGCGACGCGATGGCGCTGCCGTTCGCAGATTGCACGTTCGACGCCGCAGTCATGGCCCTGGTGATCTTCTTCGTGCCCGATCCGGTCAAGGGCGTCGCCGAGATGACGCGCGTGGTGCGGCCCGGCGGCAGCGTCTCGTCGTATGCCTGGGACCTGCTCGGCGGCGGCTTCCCGTTCGCCGCGATGTCCGACGAGATGGCGGCGCTCGGCACGCCGCCGCTCTGGCCGCCGAGCGCCGAGGCGTCGCGGATCGACGCGCTGCAAGCGCTCTGGACCAACGCCGGCCTGGTGGACGTCGAGACAATGGCGATCGACATCGAGCGCACCTTCGACGACTTCGAGACCTTCTGGCGCATCGCGCAGACGGGCCCGCGGGTCGCGCCGCGCCTCGCGGCGATGAGGCCGGACAACGTCGCGCTGCTGAAGGAGCGGCTGCGAGCGCTCCTGAAGGCCGACGACGCCGGACGCATCACCTACGGCGCACGCGCCAACGCCGTCAAGGGGCGCGTCGCGGGCTGACGGTCCGCGCCGGCGCGTTCGATCGGGGTCGGCGGCGGAACGTGCGACTCCCGCGACTCGGCGCAGAGGACCCGGGCACGGCTCTCGGGCCCTGACGGTCGCGCCCGGCCTCAGGCACGCGAGCGCAGCTCGCGCACGCCGCGGCCGAGCTTTCGGCGCAGCAACGCGCGCAGCGTCACGCCGTCGGCGTAGCCGATCTGCGCCGCGATCCGGTCGAGGCTGTCGCTGCCCGTGCGCAGCAGATGCACCGCGCGCTCGACGCGCAGGTCCTGAAAGTACGAGAGCGGCGACTTGCCGAGGACACTGCGCAGCCGGCGCGCCAGCGTGCGCTCGCTGGCGCCCACCGCGCGCGCCGCGTCGGCGAGCGAGAAGCCGCTGACCAGCCGTCGGCGCGCCCACGATTCGAAGCGCTCGACCACCGGGTCGGCGTGGGCGAGATGGTCGGGGATGACGAACTCGGCCTGCGAGCCCCGCGCCTCGACGAGCAGGTAGCGCGCCGCGAGTGCCGCGAGCGCCGGGCTGCTCGCGCGCACGACGCCGAGCGCCAGGTCGATGTGAGCCAGGGCCGCGCCTGCCGTGGTGATTCCCGCAGAGCTGACGAGCATGCGCGATTCGTCGAGCGCGACACGCGGATAGCGCTGGCGAAACATCGGCGCGAGCCACCACGACGTCGTCGCGCGCTGGCCGTCGAGCAGCGTGCTCTCGGCGAGGACGAAGGTGCCGGTGCACGCCGCGCCGACCGTCGCACCGTCGCGCGCCCAGCCACGCAGCGCCGCCGCGGCATCGACGACATCGGCGCGCGCCAGCCGCGTCGCCAGCGCCTCGGGCATCTTGTCCCCGAGCGCCGGCACGAGCACGACGTCGGGTCGGCGCACGTCGGCGATCGGCACGACGGGCACCGTCAGGCCGCGCGCGGTCCGCACGCGCCGCCGCACGCCCACGAGCGCGAGCTCGATCGGCGCCGGCGCATCGGGCAGCGTGCCGCGCAGCTCGTTCGCCGTGGTCAACGTGTCGGTGAGCGCGGCCAGGCCGAGATCGAACACGCCGTCGAGCACGAGAAGATGGACCCGCATGGCGAGAATGGTATCGATGTTGTCGATTTCGCCACTTGCGGCCGGGCTGTGAACGGCCGAGACTCGGTCCCGACGCCGACACCTCCATCGTCCCCCGAAAGGATTCGCCATGGTCAAGCTCGCCCTGTTCGTTCGACTCGAAGCCAAGCCCGGAAAGGAGGCCGCAGTCGCCGACTTCCTCGCCGGCGCCCTGCCCCTGGCCAACGCCGAGTCGGGAACGACCGCCTGGTTCGCCCTGAAGTTCGGGCCATCGACGTTCGGTGTCTTCGACGCGTTCGCCGACGAGAGCGGTCGCCAGGCACACCTCGGCGGGCCGATTGCCGCCGCGCTGATGGCCAATGCCGCGACGCTCCTCAGCGCGCCGCCGACGATCGAAAAAGTCGACCTGCTCGCGGCGAAGCTGCCGGGATGACGATCGACGACTGAACGCCAGCGGGCAAGCCGCTTGCCAATTCCGGGCGTCGCTCACTTCGCATCGCCTGACATGCCGTCCACCAAGCCGCCCGTCGCCTACCACCCGTCCGTCGAGCAGGTCACCGAGGACGAGGCGAAGACGTCGACCGACATCGACGACACGTTGGCGAAGATCCGCGAGAAGACCTTCGCCGACAGCGGCCACGCGATCCGCAGCGTCCACGCGAAGAACCAGGGCATGGTGCGCGCGACGTTGATCGTCGAGCCCGGATTGCCCGAGCCGCTCGCGCAGGGCCTCTTCTCCGCGCCCGGCAGCTACGAGGTGTTGATGCGCTTCTCGACGATGTCCGGCGACATTCTCGACGACAAGGTCTCGCTTCCGCGCGGGCTCGCCCTGAAGATCGTCGGCGTGCCCGGCGCGCGCCTGCCCGGCTCGGAGAACGACGTCACCCAGAACTTCCTCCTCATCGACGGGCCGGCGTTCAACGCGCCGAGCACGAAAAAGTTCCTCGGTGGCCTGAAGCAGGTGGCGGCCACGACAGACCGCGCCGAAGGCGCGAAGAAGGCGTTCTCCGCCGTGCTGCAGGCGACGGAGAAGGTCGTCGAGGCGTTCGGCGGCAAGAGCGCCAAGCTCGTCTCGATGGGCGGCCATCCCGCGACGCAGGTGCTCGGCCAGACCTTCTACACCGCGGCCGCGCTGCGCCACGGCCGCTGCATCGCCAAGCTTTCGCTCGTGCCGGTGTCGGCCGACCTGAAGGCGCTGACCGACCAGAAGGTCGATCTCTCCGACCGGCCCGACGGCCTGCGCGACGCGACGGTCGCCTTCATGCGCACCCACCCTGCCGAGTGGGCGCTGCAGGTGCAGCTCTGCACCGATCTCGAGACGATGCCGGTAGAAGACGCCTCGGTCGAATGGTCGCAGGACGAGAGCCCGTACGTCACCGTCGCCCGCGTCGTGGCCGAGCCGCAGGAGGCCTACGGCGCGGCGCTCGCCCATGCCGTCGACGACGGCATGTTCTTCAGCCCGTGGCGCGGCCTGCAGGCGCACCAGCCGCTCGGCAACGTGATGCGGGCGCGCAGGGTTGCGTACGAGCACTCCGCGCAGTTCCGCGCCGCCCGCAACGGCACGCCGGTCATCGAGCCGCGAGATCTCTCAGCCGTTCCGCGGTGACGCGGCGGTGACCGATGCGTCGGTCGCCGCGCCGGGGGCCAGAATGCGGCACGACAGCCAGCCATCCGGACGAGAGGACTTTTCATGACCCGCGCCAGGCATCTCGAAGATTCGTTGAACGCCCTCCGATCGGAAGTCAGCGGGGTGGACCTCGGCGACGCGCAAGCCCGTCAGCGCGTCGACAGCCTCCTGCTCGACGTCGGAACGCGCGTCGGAGCGCCGGACGGTGCGGTTGCCGATGACGACCTGACCGCGCGGCTCAGGGCGTCGGTCCTCAGCTTCGAGGGATCGCATCCGAAGATCGCCGTGCTCATGAACGACGTCCTCGAGAAGCTGAGCACGATGGGGATCTGACGAGGTCGTTCGCGACGGCGCGCAGGCCTCGTCGCGACGGCTCAGCGAATGACGTCGGTGGCCTGGATCAGGATGTCGGGCGGGATGTCCAGGCCCAGCGCCTTGGCGGTCGCGAGATTGAGGACGAATCCGAACACCGAGCCGAGATCGACGGGCAGGTCGGCCGGCTTCGCGCCCCTCAGGATCTTGTCGACATAACGCGCCGCGACGCGTGCAAGGGCGTCTTCGGACACGCCATAGTCGAGCAGGAATCCTTCGGTCGCGCCGCCCAGGCTCGGCAGGCGATAGGCCACCAGAAGCGCTGCGATCTTTTCCAGGACCGCGTCCGAGAAAGAAGCGCTGCCGGAGATGACCGTCCCGTCGACGCCGGACTGCACCAGACGCTGCAACTGGGGCTCGACCTCGTCGATCGAAGACGCGTAGACGAACTGAATGCGCACGCCGAGCGCCCTCGCTGCCGCGGACGCGGCGGCGACCGACGCGGTGGACAGCGCCGAATCCCTGCGGTCGGCCGAATTGATGTACGCGATGCTGGTCAGCTTGCGACTCACCCTGCGAAGCAACTGGAACTGCTTCGTCAAGAGGTCGAGCGACTGGATCGAGCTGCCCGTGAGATTGGTTCCCGGATGCGCCAGGCTCGACACGAGCCCCATGCCGACCGGATCCGCGGAGCTGTAGAACACGATCGGCACGGTGGCGGTCGCCTTCTTCGCAGCGAGCGCGGTGGCGCTTCCACCAGCGGCGTAGATCACGTCGACCCTGGCCTCGACCAGGTCGCGGGCCATCCTGTCGAGGACGTCGAGCCGGCCCATGTCGACGAAGCGCCGCTCGACGCGCAGATTGCGGCCCTCGGTCCAGCCCAGGCGCGCCAGCTCCGAGGCGAATGTCCGCCAAGTGGCCGTGTCGGGCTCGCGCGGGTCCGGCGTCAGCACGCCGAGGCTGACCATCCTGACCTGGGGCTGCGCGAACGCAAAGCGCGCGGGCGCCGCCAGGGTGGCCATCGCGAGCAGCATGCACCGGCGGACCGACGTCGTGTCGATGGCGACAGGCGGCGTCGATCGTGTGCTGCGCATGGTCCAGAGGATATCGAGGGCCCTCGTGGAGTCAAACTCGATACCCGACAAGAACGGAGAAACGTGATGTCCAGCCCCAGCTTCGACACCCTGCCCGACACGCTCCGGGCGATCCGCACCCGTGCGCTCTTCGTCCTGCGCCTTGCGGTCCGGCCGGTGGTTTCGGTCGGGGCGACACCCGGCGTCCACCGCCGGATCGGCGTCATCCACGGAGGCACCTTCGAGGGCGATCGGCTGGCGGGCGAGGTGATGGACGGCGGCAGCGATTGGCAGTCCGTCCGGTCCGACGGCAGCGTCGGTCTCGACGTGCGCCTTGTGCTCAGGACCAACGACGATGCGCTGATCGCGATGACCTACCGCGGCATCAGACACGGCCCGCCCGACGTCCTCCGGCGGATCGATCAAGGCGAAGCTGTGGCTCCCGAGGCCTACTACTTCCGCATGGCCCCGATGTTCGAGACCGCATCGTCTAGCTTCGGATGGATGAACCGGATCCTGGCCATCGGCGTCGGTCATCGACTACCCGACGGGCCGGTCTACAGCGTCTTCGAGGTGCTGTGACAGCCAAGACTGCGGACGTCAGGCGCCTACAGCCCGATCACGCCCGCGGACAGCAGTCGGCTTCGCTCCGCTTCATCCAGCCCGAGCTTGCCGAGGATCTGCTCCGTGTGTTCGCCGATCCGCGGCGCCGGCGGCACCGGCGCTGCCGGGCGCTCGAAGCGAGGGGCCGGGCTTGGCTGAAGACCATCCGCTCGCTCGACGAACGTGCCGCGCGCCTTCATGTGCGGATGCGCGGGCGCTTCGTCCATGTCCAGCACGGGTGTGGCGCATGCTTCGGTACCTTCGAGAAGGCGACACCACTCATCGCGGGTGCGCGTTCGGAACACGTCCGTCATGCGCGCGCGAAGGGCGGGCCACTGCGCCTCGTCCCACTGGGCGTCGAAGCCCGCGTCGGCGAGCCCGCAGCGATCGATCAGCTCGCGGTAGAACTGCGGCTCGATCGCGCAGAGGGCGAGGTACTTGCCGTCGGCGCACGCGTAGGTCGCATAGAAATGGGCGCCTCCGTCGTTGATGTTGGCCTCGCGCCGGTCGCGCCAGGTACCCCGCGCTTTCATGCTGTACATCACCGTCATCAGCGACGCAGCGCCATCGACCATCGCCGCGTCGACGACCTGGCCCCGGCCGGTTCCGCCCGCTTCGTGCAAGGCGGCGAGCACGCCCATGGCCAGATACAGCGCGCCGCCGCCGTAGTCGCCGACCAGATTGAGGGGCGGTGGTGGAGGACGATCGGCGCTGCCCATCGTCCACAACGCGCCGGTGAGCGCGATGTAGTTCAGGTCGTGTCCTGCCGACTGGGCCAGCGGCCCGGACTGGCCCCAGCCCGTCATGCGCCCGTAGACGAGCGCTGGATTTCGGCGCTGGCAGGGCTCGGGGCCGAGGCCGAGCCTCTCCATGACCCCGGGTCGAAAGCCTTCGATCAGGATCTCGGCGCCCGCGATGATGTCGAGCGCGATCTTCACGCCGCGCGGCTGCTTGAGATCGAGCGCCACCGATTGACGGCCGCGGTCGACGAAGCCGTCGTTGCCGGTGTAGTCGTCGATGGCACGCCGCGGTCTCGGCGGGCGATCGATGCGGATCACCGTCGCGCCCATGTCGGCCAGCAACATCGCCGCGAACGGACACGGTCCGATCGCGGCCATCTCGACCACCGTCACGCCGCTCAAAGGCCCGTTCATTGCGATCGTTCGCTGTCTGCAGCTAGCGCAACACCGCGGGATCGGCACGCACGAAACCCGCGCCGCTCTTCGCCGCCACCTCGTCGAGATCACGGTCGAGCAGGTCCGCGCCGCGCCGACTTGCCCAGTGCACCGGGCCGCCGACCCAGCGCGGGAAACCGTAGCCGTGCACCAGGACGACGTCGATGTCGCTGGCCCGGCTGGCAACGCCTTCGCGGACGAGCTTTGCAGACTCGTTGACGATCGTCGCGAGCGCACGGCGGACGATCTCGTCGGCACCGATGGCACGCCGCGTCACGCCCTTGGCCGCGCTTTCCGACTCGATCAAGGCCCGGACCGCGTCGTCCGGCACGCCGCGTTTCGCGCCCTCCGGATGCCTGTACCAACCGGCGCCGGTCTTCTTGCCCAAGCGCCCCTGCTCGCAGAGGCGATCGGCGATCGCGACGTAGCGCGCCGCGGGGTCGCGCAGTGCGGCGCGTGCCTGGCGCATGCGCCAGGCGATGTCGAGTCCGGACAGGTCCGCGACCGAGAACGGCCCCATCGCGAAGCCGAAGGCTTCCAGCGCCGCATCCACGTCCTGCGGCAACGCGCCCTCTTCCAGCATGAACTCGCACTGGCGCCGGTAGGCGTCGTAGACCCGGTTGCCGATGAAGCCGAACGCGTTGCGCGCGACGACGGCCTGCTTCTTGAGACGACGCGCCAGCGCGAGCCCGGTCGCGATCGCGTCGCCGCCGCTCCTGGCGCCGCGCACGACCTCGAGCAGCTTCATC
>Ga0123337_10001564_pt1 | contig 28897 bp, 32 predicted proteins | sample frozenSSSSmetaG_FD_89792 | JGI IMG/M metagenome (GOLD analysis project Ga0123337, IMG submission 89792) | Glacier valley bacterial and archeal communities from Borup Fiord, Nunavut, Canada, to study Microbial Dark Matter (Phase II) -... | ecosystem: Environmental > Aquatic > Freshwater > Ice >...
GCGTCCTAACGCCTAACGGCTAACGGCTAAAGCCTTCGCTGCGCTGACGCTTCGCTAATGCGTCCTAACGCCTAACGGCTAACGGCTAAAGCCTTCGCTGCGCTGACGCTTCGCTAATGCGTCTTTTGCGTCCTAACGCCTAACGGCTAACGGCTAAAGCCTTCGCTGCGCTGACGCTTCGCTAATGCGTCTTTTGCGTCCTAACGCCTAACGCCTAACGGCTTCGCTTCGCTAATGTGGTTCGTTAAAAAGGTAAGTTTGTGTATGGACACAAAAAACCAGAGGCTAAAATGTCAGAATCACAACGCAAACGAGTAGTAGTAGTTGGTGCAGGTTGGGCGGGATTAGGCGCAACTTACCACTTGGCACAACAAGGTTACGACGTCACACTTCTCGAAGCTGGTTCCTATCCCGGTGGATTAGTCGCCGGTTGGAAGACACACGCTGGACGGGCGGTAGAAGCCGGTATTCATGGCTTTTGGTATCCTTATAAAAACATCTTTGCCTTAGTCAACCAATTAGGAATTAACCCCTTTACAACTTGGACTCGTTCCTCCCAATATTCGCCTCTGGGATTAGAAGTCATCTCGCCGATTTTTCAAGACTTACCCCGACTACCCACACCTTTAGGCACTTTTCTTTACACTCAATTTCAGCGTTTACCACTAATTGACCGCCTCAGCGCTTTACCTCTACTCTCGGCTTTAATTGATTTTGATAATTCTGACGAGGCTTGGCGGCGTTATGATTCTGTCACCGCCCGCGAATTATTCAAAGATTTTGGTGTTTCGGCGCGACTTTACCGTGAGTCTTTTGAACCTATGCTGCTGGTGGGTTTATTTGCACCTGGAGAACAATGTTCAGCGGCTGCGGCTTTAGGAATGCTGTACTTTTTTATTCTGGCGCATCAAGCTGATTTTGATGTGGTTTGGTGTCGCGGTACTGTCGGCGAAATGATTTTTCGTCCTTGGGTAGAACAGATGGAGAAAGCTGGCGCACGGGTGTTGGCTAACCGGCGTGTGACTGATGTGATTGTGGATGGAAATCGCGCTACAGGGGTTGTTTGTGGTGATGAGGTGTTTGAGGCTGATGCCGTGATTTTTGCGGTTGGTGTCACGGGGATGAAGAAGATTGTCGCTAGTAGTCCGAGTTTACACCGTCGGGAGTTCTGCAACTTGAGTAATTTAGGTGCGGTGGATGTGTTAGCAACTCGCCTGTGGTTTGACCGCAAGATTGACATTCCTCGTCCTTCTAATGCTTGCTTTGGCTTTGACGCTACAACCGGATGGACATTTTTTGATTTGAATGCGTTGCATGATGAGTATCGTCATGAACCAGGTTCGGTCATTGAGGCTGATTTTTATCACGCTAATCAGTTACTACCTTTGAGTGATGACGAAATTGTCAATTTAGTAAAGCGTGATTTAGCAACTTGTATCCCAGCATTTCGAGAAGCTAAAGTCATGGATAGTAGTGTCATCCGCCTACCAAATGCCGTGACTCACTTTGCCCCAGGCAGTTATCAGCATATGTTATCAGCCAAGACGAGTTTTGAGAATATATTTATGAGTGGTGATTGGATTGTGACTAATCACGGTTCTTGGTCGCAGGAAAAGGCTTATGTGACTGGGTTAGAAGCGGCAAATTTAGTCACTTCACTTTTAGGACAAGGTCGCAAAGCTGAGATTTTACCCGTTGAAGCCGATGAACCACATATTCAAGGACTGCGATCGCTCAACAAAACAGTGCGTCAATTAGGTAAGTCTATTTTGCCTAATTTTTGGTTGCCATAGTGATGACTTATGAGGAAGCTTAGCACACTCTGATCCACCCCAAGTAGGGGTGGGTTTTGGGATTGAAATTTTTACGCTTGCTTCCAGGGCTTCTTTTTCATCGCCATCAATAATGCTGTTCCTGCGAGTACGGAAGCTGAGATTGGAGATTCGGGTACTTTTTGAGGTGGTTTTTCACTACTAGTATAATCGTACACAACCTTAAGGTTAGCTCCAGCCGATGTATTAATTAACGCCAACAGATTACCAGAACCTGTAGTTTTGGATTTAGCTATGGCAAGAACTGGTAAGGTAATTTTTCCAGTACCAATAAACGGTGTAAAAGCGTTCTTTGTAGTTAAGGTTTTCGATTCTGTTTGGGTATCAGAAAGTCCTGTAAACGTCACACCAGAAGTACCGGCAAAATCGTCAACACCGTCGAATCCAGATAATTTCTGGGTTTTTGTTACCGTTGGCAAGATTGCTAATAAAGGAGACTTATCTACGTTCTCTACACTAATTTCCGAAGCCAGATCACCTGTGACAATTGCTGGTCCTGCGTCTTCACTTTCTATTTTTATTGACCCTGTAACATTTCCGGTCAATTCCAATAAGATACTATTCAAAGTCCCCAAACTAGGATCGAATTGCGATAGGGTAACGGATTTAGTGAAGTCTGTTCTTTGGGTAGCAACTGAATCGGAAAAGGTGATAGTGGATGCATGTCCAGCAGTTGCAGGCACTACCAGCGATGTCAACACGAAAGTGGCAACTTTGAATTTCGATTGAAGAGACATTTTTTCAAGCCTTCTGATTGTTTATGTAGTTCAAACGGCTCGATGCAAATCCTGTATATCTACATTAGTTTGATGATTCATCGATTGACAAGATGGCTTGTATAACTTTTATTTGCTCTTTATAATAATCACCGATACTTAAGTGTTGATTATTTTACTAAGTAAGCTGGCATCAAATTAGTTTTTAATGCTACTCAAAACCCGTAGATCCCTCTTTAAAACTGGGGGTGCTGTTTGAGATATCTCTTGTTGACGACTTGTGATAGGAGAATTTGTACCTAAAGTAGGATTTAACCGATGCAATAAATGCAGTATAAAATAGAATGTTAAATCTGCAACGAGATTGTAATCTGTGAAACTGAATTATTTTATGAAAGGGCTTTCAACTGTAGGACTTTGGATGGCTACCGCATTTGTTTGTGTGGCTGCAACTGCCTTTGTGTGGCAAGGTGCGTTTTTCTCGAACACTACAGCACTAGCTGATACAACGCCACAGTTGATTGCCGATGTAGGGGATCAAATTAAAGGCGCAGCCGACAAAGTTACTGAAGGCTCCAAAAAAATCATTCGCGGTACAGAAGATAAAGTTAAGGAAACCGCAAAAGAAAATGCCGCTAAGGTAGATCGAGCCGACAAAGATGGCGGTATGGCTGAACGCAAAGCAAAGCGAGACAAAAATCGTATTCAGAAAAGAGCATCAGAAGATGCGGCTCGAACTGAGAAAGCAGCAGAAAAGTCAATGGGTGCTGTCAAGGATACAGTTGACAATATCAAAGATGCTTTTAGTAAGTAGATAACAAAACCCATTTGGATTGATGCTTTTATCCGGGGTAGATCAACTAGGTTCATCCCGGATTCTTTTTATCGTTTGCAAGTAGCAATATGTAATAATTTTTCGTCCTTGGGTGAAACGGATAGAAAAACTATGATAATTTTTTTACTAAAATACGCAGATATTACTTATTTTGATTGGTATTTGCTCTCTCTAATCCTTGTTTAATCCAAGTTAAGCATTCATTTTCACTAGTAAATAACTTGGGAGCCGCGATATTATTTAATGATGTTGGCGCATAATGATCGTAAAAATATTTACCAGCTTCTTGAAAGATGACAAACAAATTATGACGGTAAGTATAACGTCGCTGAAAATGATCTAGAGTGGGAGTAGTTTCGGAATGCTGATCTAGATGCTCTTGTGCAATAGCAATAATATTACTGATACTACTGGCGTACATACCTGCCGGATTTTCAGTTTTCTGAAACATACTTTTGTGTCCAATCGCTGCTAGCAATTTATACGAGTAAATTGCGTAATTATCCGCAGTACCAAAAACAAAAGGAATTATGAGATATCCCTTATAGGAAACAGAATTATCGTATAAAAGACGGTTCTTATCTGCGTCTTCTGCGCCTGTGCGGTTCATTCAGAAACCTCCTTCACAAACGCAGCTATCGCATCTACAAACTCAGTGGTAGATTCATAAGGCAAAACATTCCTTCCCAGTATTTTAACCCCCTGACCGTGAGGCAAAGCTGCTAAATAATCAGCCAAGCGCTCATCTGGAGTTTCCTGTTTACCTTCAGTGCTAATACTTGATGCTGTTTCACCCAGCACTACTAATGTCGGTTGCTGAATCGAAGCAATCGCCTGACTATAATTCTGTCGCCAAAACCCAGCTAAAAAAGAAAACACCGCATGGCGAGTAGCAGGGTGGGACGCACCTTCAACTAAGGTATCTAACCATTCACTATCGACAGCTTCGCTTTTGTCAAATAGTTGGCGAGTCGAAAAAGAGCTTAAAAAAGGACGACGCCGCGCATAACGATAAAAAGCATTACCCAAAGGCGAATCTAAAAGATTCCAAATTAGTTTATGCTGTAAATCGGCTGATTCTTTTGTGATTAGCGCCATAGCGGGAGGACCGGCTAAGATTAATCCCCGAATTAAAGTTGGTGCGCGTTGAACTAAAGCGATCGCTACAGGCATTAAAGCACCTTGCACGATGACAATCACAGGTTTCTGCACCACTGTTTGCAAAAAGTGTTCTAACTGTTCAGCCCAATCATCAGGACTATAAGCCACATGCGGCAAATCACAATCACCACAACCGAGTAAATCTGGATTGTAAATTTGATTTTGCTGACCTGATAAATACCACTCCCGGCAGAAGCGCTCCCAGAATTTTCGTGATAGACCGACACCAATCGGATGAATTAGCAGCAGCGGTACGCCATTAGTAGAATTAGAATGGTGTTCGTAAGCGCAACGGTAATTTTTCCAAGTGTAAAATTGCGTGGGAGGTGTTGTGGTTTCTGTATGCATATGGGTTAAAAAATCATCTGCGGATGAATCAACTTGTAGCCAGCATCTTTGAGCTTTTGATTGCTAACTCGGGAATTATACGCACGGTTACTTTGCTGTGTGGCATCCCAAGATACTTGTGGCAAATTATGTTGCGTACACAGACGATCAAATAGTTCACGATTAGATAAATGGGCGTCATCAACTAAATTATATATCCCATGCAAACGGTGTTCTCTTGCAAATTCTAAAGCTGCCACAATATCATCCAAATGAATCCAATTGGTAATGTCTTTCCCATCACCCGGACGAGTAGAACCCGCCGCCCGACCAAAGATTTTCACCAATTCCCTACCAGGACCATAAATTCCGCCTAATCTCAAAATACAAACCCGGAGATTTTCGCTCTTTCCTTGTAGTAGTATCTTCTCAGTCTCACAAAGAATTTCGCCATTCGGGTTAATTGGGGTGACGGGTGTTTCTTCATCCACCGACGCACCATTTTGGAGACCATAAACACTATAGCTGCTTGTATAAATTACTTGCTGCACGGTTTTCGTCTGCTGCAAGACAGAAACTAGAGTTTGCGCCGTTTGCAGATAAGTTTCCGTATATGTATCAGAATTTTTTGCCCCGACACTCAAAAGTACGGTATCTTGATTTTCTAGTAGCTTAAGCATACCTTCGACATCGTTACCTTGGAGAATCACAACGCGATTAGCGACCTCTGATAAGGCTGTTACTTTTTCTGGAGTAGTTGTCGTCACTGTCACCGCAAGATTCCGTTCTTGCCAATAACGAGCAACAGCTTGACCAACGTAACCACACCCAATAATTGCTATATTCATTGTTAAAGTATAAATAAATCAAGTGGCAAGTGACCAAACATCTGGTTAATTCCTCCTGATGCAGATTGGCAGGAAACGAGGACTCCACGATGTTCGCCAATGTATGCATCGAGGTAACATAACCCTGTCTTAGGGTTATATTTGATATACACTGAACCAGGAATGTTAGCTAAATTCAAATTTGGTTCTGGATATCCTAAAGCTTGAGCATAAGTTTTTAAAGCTAAAATACCTTGCGTGGCTGTATCAGCGCAAATACCTAATATCTGGTAATCAGATTGACTGACTACCAACAGTAAAGCTTGACGAATTAACTCTTGATTTTGTGCAGTTACCCCGAATTCAGAAGCGAGGAGGATTTGTTGTGCTTCTTCAATAGTCATTATTGAGATCGGCATAAAAACTATAGTAACCCGTTGATGACTGATAATACTCAATTGTAGAATGCGTACCTCGAAATGTAACGCACTCTACGCTCATCACTGAAAATTTAACTTATGAATGCTAATTCTCGTTCAATTGCAGTGATTAATTCTGGTGAATCTGGTGTCACACCACTTGTAAATCTCGCGACTACTTCACCTTGCTTATTAACTAAAAACTTCTCAAAGTTCCAAGCAACATCACCTTTCGGTGTCACCGCACTAGTAAGTTGAGTATAAAGAGGGTGCTGATTGGCACCTTTAGCATGAATCTTGTCAAATAAGTCAAAAGTCACCCCGTAATTCTTGGTACAAAACTGGTCAATCTCGGTATTACTTCCTGGTTCCTGTGCGCCATAATCGTTGCAAGGAAAACCTAGAACCTGTAAACCAGCAGCTTGGTACTTTTGGTAAAGCTTTTCTAAACCAGTGTATTGGGATGTATAACCGCAGTACGAAGCCACATTCACAATTAAGAGTACCTTACCGGCATACTCGTTGAGTTTTTTGTCTTCACCTTTGAGCGTTTTGACAGCGATGTCAGAAATTGAGCTACTCATGTTTAGTCTATGTATCATTTCTTGCCACCGTATAGTTTCTCATATTGCCGGTCAGCAAATGCAGAAAAATCTCAGCGCCAGAGAAAACGCTGCCGTAAGGCACGGAAATAAGCCCCAACAGGAAACTGATAAACTTCAACAAATAGCCAAACTATAATTGCCAGATGGGAAAAAAAGGTCAGGATCGCCCAAATATATGGCAGCCAGTATAAGGTAGCACCAGGAGTTGGCGGTAAAAAGTACGCCACGGAACCAATCAAAGAAGTTGGTAAAAACACTAGCGCGAATGCCGCAACCCAATAACCCCAACCTAACTCCATCCCTTCAATCTGTGCTTCTGTCCACTGTTTACCACTCCAATGCCAAACCAACGCCGGTTGTCGCGCCGGCATCCTCAGTTGCTGTTTTTCTAACTCGACAGTAAAAATCTGATTGCAAAAATCACAAGCCATACTCTCCATCATCGGCATGTTCGCAATCTGACCCACTCGACAAACGGGACAGGGGTAGACTCCTTGACAATCTAAAGTTGTCGCTAATTTAAACATAGTCATATTTATGTTTTTTGATGAATCACTTTTAATTTAACTTGATACAGATTTCAATCACAACCACTTTGCATATGCCACATAATCGCTGAAGATAAACCATCCAAAAGAGGTGTATTTACATCAGCAGTTCTCAATCCACTTGCTGTCCAAGAATTACAATTTCGTAAAATAGAATAACTGCCATTAGCTGCATAAAATCCGCCATTAGGATGATGACCATTACCAATGCGGACTTTGTTGCCATTCCCCTCAGTTGTAAAAGTAGAATCAATAAAAGTCATTAACCGTAAATAATCATCTCGATCAACCTTGACACACTTCACTACCAAAGAATCAGGTATTGTTTGATACCCTTGAACATACATCACAGAGTGAGTAGGAACAAACAAAGCTCTAAAAGTAATCGATAAATTTAAATCTTGTAAAGTTGGGGTTTGCATATAAAAGTCGCGATCGCCCCAACCGAAGCTCAGATAATTATACTGCGAATGCTCGCTACCAATATTCTCCAAAGCCAAATAACGATGCCAATCAAACAATTGATTATTCACAGGTACCAAAATATTAGAATGAATGCCAGTATCTTGCACACAAACGGAAAAATTGCAACCCTCGCGGCGAGAACTGACCCATTTTCTGGGTGTAAAATAACCAATAGCCAGTAAACCAACAGCAAACAAAGTCACACGCAAACACTGACGGCGGATTCTGACAACCATGCGATCGCTTCATTTACTCAATTTTACAAGCAATCGAGTTTAATGGAAAAATGGCTAAAGTATACAAATCAAACATAAACCCCCCAGCATGAAGTATTTCCACCTAGCAGCCGCCCTCATCTTGACGCTCGCAACACTACTTTTACCATTAGGAGCAGAAGCAGCCAGTTCTTCCAGCATATCCCGGAGTGCAACCAGCGCCGAACTCAGCAACAAAGATTTCTCTAATCAAAGCCTAATCAGCATAGAGTTTACCAATGTCAAGATAGATAAAACAAACCTCAGCAATGCTGACTTACGTGGCGCAGTCCTCAACAGTTCAACAGTCCAGGAAGCAAACCTACATAGCGCAGACTTCAGTAACGGTATCGCCTATCTCACAACATTCAAAAATACAGATCTCACCGACGCAATTTTCACCCAAGCAATGATGCTGCGTTCTAGCTTCGATAACGTTGATATTACTGATGCAGATTTTACCGATGCAGTTTTAGATCGTCAACAAGTCTTAAAACTATGTAAAAAGGCCAGCGGTGTCAACTCGAAGACGGGGGTAGACACTCGCCGGTCGTTGGGGTGTAAGTGAAACGCGGAGAAGCGCGGAGGTAGCGCAGAGGAGCGCGGAGTATCTCTGCGTCACTCCGCGTTTCCTCTGCGTCTCTCCGCGTTTCAAGAAACCTCATGTACTCTTAAACCTAGCTGTCACCCCTTTTTCGTGATGCAAAGTATATACATTAGTTGTGTTTAACACCCGATACCACAAACCCTGTTGAGCGCCTGTAGTTAGAGCTTTAGCTGTACTTGTTTTAGTTGCTTTAATCTGTGTTGCAGTTAATTTATCCCCGTAAAGATCACGGACGATCGCTTCTAGTTGAAAATGTAAATCTGGTCGGCGGCGCATTAAAATCAAGATCGCATTTTGAATTGAATACTCTTGAAATTCCTTAAGCAAGGAGATTGTACCAGGTTTACGCCGATTCGCCAGTTTGGGGATGTCGGAGATATCTGGTTCCTCCGGTGTCGTCGCTGGTTTCTCCGATTGAGTGGCTTGAGGCTCCCAATTTGAGGGTAATTCCTCTGTTTTCTCTTCGCCTTTCAACAGCAAGGCGGAAGGAGCGGATAAACTAGATAGATGTGTCTGAGAGTATATGGATTGGTCTTCAAGGCAGTAACCTGATATAAGAGTTTCTAGGGAAGTTATCTGGTTACGAACAAAAGATAGACGTTGCTCTAAATCCCCTATCTCCAGGACGTAGCGATCGCGCTCCTTCTGTAGTAACCTCAACATCTCAGACAAATCAGCCATAGTAATTAGGAAATCTTTAAGGAACAAAACTGGTGGAAAGCAAGGAAGTTCATGTCAAAGCACACATCCGTACCATCCGACAAAAAGCATACCGCTTTGTCTGCAAAGAATGTGATTCTGTAGTCGAACGTTATTGCTATCCTTCTCGACCATTGTATTGCGAACGTTGTAGACCGAGAAAAAAATCATCAGTCAATCCCCCCGCGAAGCCTAAGAAATCCCGGAAGCCACGACCGATGCAATACATTACGTAGGTTTCTGAAGAAGCGCATTCGCGCAGCGCGTTGCCGTTAGGCTTTAGCCGTTAGTAGGAGCATTTTGTGCTATCTCTACTGGCGCACAAGGTCTTCAGTGCGCCAATATTCTCTAGTAGTGCGCCTAACGCTCTTCACGAAGAGCGTTTCCGTGCGATTTGCTCATCCTCCACTAATTTTCGCTTTATAACCGAGTTTGATTAAGATTTCCCAAATTTTTTGCTTATGGTCGCCTTGGATTTCAATTTCGTTTTCTTTGAGTGTGCCACCTGTACCGCATTGGGCTTTGAGTTGTTTGAGTAGAGTGGTAAGGGTTTCTGATGAGGATTGAAAGCCGTTGATGATCGTCACGGTCTTGCCTTTGCGTCCGCTACGGGTGGCTTGGACGCGGAGATTTTGTTGTTGCGGAGGTAAATCGGGAGTTCCTCGTTCAAGGGCTGGTGAGTTGTCGTTGCCGAATTCTTGGTATACGCGCTTTTCGCTCTTAGCCATATTTTTTTTACTGTTTCTATATAGAAGATATTTTAGCTAACTCTGTTCAATTCCCAGGCAAGATATGTAGATGATATCTGGTATCTTTGGAAACTATATTCCTGTGTATCCGTCTAGAACCAATGACGATTCAGGAATTATTCATGATCCGACAAACTATTCTCGGCATTGGTTTAGGTACGTTTGTCCTAACCAGCGGTTTGATGACATTTTCAGCATCAGCCCAATCTTCTTTGACACCCACCCAAACGATACAGTCGAGTCCTAGCAGTCGGGTTAAACAATCCGCTAAAACTGTGAATATAGCTGGTTTGGAACAATCTGTTTTTAAGCAAATTAATCAGTACCGACGTTCAATTGGTTTACAGCCACTGCAAATTGATTCGCGGATGACCAACCAGGCAAAACGCCACAGTCAGGATATGGCTAGTGGTATGTTGCCTTTTGGGCATGATGGGTTTCATGAGCGTGTGAAGGCAATAGCTATTCCTTATAGTGGTGCAGCGGAAAATGTAGCTTTTAATCAAGGTTACAGCGATCCGGCAACTCAAGCGGTTCAAGGCTGGCTCAAAAGCCCTGGACATTTGACGAATATTAAGGGTAATTACAACCTCACAGGGATTGGTGTTGCTACCAATAGCAAAGGGGAAATTTACTTCACACAGGTTTTTTTGAAGAGTCGCTAGTTTTATTTCGCGGTTTTTAGCTGCTAATGTAGTGTCTTGGACACTACATTCATTTTTTATTGCTTCATGGAATTGCCAGATTTTCAGATTTGCGATCGCGACTTGACTGATGTAGTTTTATCCCAGTACATCCAAGCTGAAGCGATTGCTGTTGATACCGAAACAATGGGTCTGCTGCCACACCGCGATCGCTTATGTCTGGTGCAGTTATGCAATGCTGAAGGTAAAGTGACGGTAATTCGGATTGCTAAAGATCAAACTGAAGCGCCGAAGTTACAGATTTTGATGGAAGCATCACAAATTGTCAAGATTTTTCACTTTGCGCGGTTCGACTTGGCTACTCTGCGCTTCCATCTCGGCATTGAGGTGGAGCCGGTATTTTGCACTAAGATTGCCAGCAAGTTAGCTCGGACTTATACTAATCGCCACGGGCTGAAGGAAGTGGTGCAAGAGTTGTCAAAAGTGGAATTAGATAAAAGTTCTCAAAGTTCTGATTGGGGTAACGCCGCTAATTTATCGGCAAATCAACTCAATTATGCTGCTAATGATGTTCGCTATCTCATCGATGTCCGCGCTAAATTGATCGCTATGTTAGAGCGGGAAGAACGCTGGGAAGTAGCTCAAAAATGTTTTAAGTGTTTACCGACTATGGTCTTGTTAGATTTATTACAATTTAAAGATATATTCGAGCACTCTTAAGCAATGTTAGGAGTTATGAGTTGTACTTTTGAACTCTTAACTCCTGGTTTCTAGTTTAAGATTGATGACTCAACAGGGAAATCAACAGCTTTCCAAGCGGCGACGCCTCCTCTGAGTTCAGATACATTGTAATACCCAGCTGTTCGCAGAGTATTTGCAGCAACGGCAGTTTCTTCGTCAGTATCGCCATAAATATAAATGTCGCGGGTAACTTCCAAAGTCGCTGAAGCCCTTGCGAGTAAATCAGACATGGGAAAGGACATTGCGCCCAGAATATGGTTCTGGTTGAACTCAGCGCGATCGCGTACATCCACAATTGTCAATGCTGGCTCACCCCAGTCCAGACGCGCTTTTAAGTCGTATACCAGCGATCGCGCTTTTAACGGCGGTGGGGTAGGAAAAAAGTCAAGAAATTTATTCATGAGGAGGTGCAGTCTATCACATTATGTTCACATTACTAGCAATTTAACAATTTTTTTCCCATAAAGCAAAGTTTTGTATAAATTTGTTGACTTTTAAAAACCTATGATTAAGGAGCAAGCTCAGAAAGTTTGCCCCTTACTACCTGTTAGTTGTGCTAGAAATCTTTGCAGAAATTATACGTCTTTTTGCTGAGTTTCGAGATGGTTAGCAATCCGTGAGACTACATTGTAGTCATCTGCGCCAGCAGGGGTCATTGATTCAACAACACCTTCAGTTGGACCACCGATAGCTTTCCAGGCTTCAAACCCACCTTTTAATTCGGATACATGAACAAAACCGGATGTCCGCAGTATTTGCGCTGCTTCAGCGGTTTTTGCGTCAGAATCTCCGTGAATGTAAATATCCCGTTGTTTATTAAGGGATGCTTGTGCTCTTTCTTGTAGTTGCTCTAAAGGCATGGGCATAGAACCCATGATATGACCATTATTATAGGTTGAGCGATCGCGGACATCCAGAATTGTAAAGGCTGGTTCGCCCCACTCTAAACGAGCTTTCAGGACATGAACATCAGCAGTTGGTTCGATATGTGGCTGTGAAGGAATAATGTTGTCGAGTAGTTTATTATCCATGAGTACGCTCACTGCTTGTTTAGCTATAAATGTACCAAAGCATACAGAGCAAATTGCTCTTTCTTTAGGATGAAGACAGCAAATATCTATCTTTATGATTATGCGACTCACATACACAAATACCCCTTAAGTTCAAGTTACACTCATCAAACTTAAGATAGGCTGCATTTTTTTGGCAAAATCAAACTCAGCAGCAAAACAAGATTTAGCATTTTGGCTATAGGTGTCGTAATCACCCAAGATTTTAGCGATTGCTAATTTGATTTCTTCAGGATCTGCCGGATTTTCAATCGCAATGCCAATTTTATACTTATTAATCAGTTGAGCTAAAGATGGTAAATTGTTTACTAAAACTGGCTTCCCATATTTAAGATACTGTGATAATTTACCAGATGCCATTGAGATTTGAGTAAAATTATTACCCAAATCAGCATAGAAAGCTAATCCAATAGTTGCCGATCTGTAAATTCGATCTATCTGATCATAAGGTAATGGGTCTAAGGAAAGAAATAAGTTTTTCGGATTAATCTTAAGTAGCGCTTCTGTGTAACGATTTCCGGTAGTTTTTTGACGTTCATGGAAAATCAACGCTGAACCATTATCAATCGAGTTGAAGGCAAATGCTAAATCTTTAGAATATACAGCATCGCCAATCATTCCTGCTTGGATGACAATACAGGGAAACTGTTCTGGACTCAATTTAAATTTATCGCGAAAGAAATCATCACTTACTGTCGATTCATCAAAACCTAAAGGAGAGTTAGGTAAGTAGAAACATTGCGGATGTTGATAATTATAATATTGACAAAATGTTTTAAATCTATCCTCATCTTGGATAATTAAACCGGCTGATTTACGATATGCTATTTTCACCCAATCAGCAATTACTCTCGAAATGCCTTTAAATTTCTGCGGATCGTGCAATTCTAAAGATAGAAATAAAAACTTTTCCCGAAATATGTAAAAATTGATTAAGGCTGCGATCGCTCCATAAATATCTACGCCAACATTAATTTTTTGTTGCGAACTTGGCTGAAAATGTTTGGCTTTGTAGACAAAGTATTGTAATACATATAACCCTAACTCTAACAAAGGAACTAAATCTTTAAATCCTTTTTTAATCAATAAATCAAATAGTCTAGTACCTTTAGTAAAATAAATAGTTTCAACTCCTACACCTAATTCCCCAGCTTCAGCATATTGATTTTTGCTTCCATAAATACTCACTCTGGCGCTTTGCTGACTTAATACTTTTGCCAAATTGATAATTGTCGGCGCAATCCCGACATAACCTTCATAAAAAAATATCGAGCATTTCTTATCTAACATTTGACACTCCAATTTTATTAATATTTAACTCATATTCTCTAAACCTCTCTCCAAACCTCTCTCCTACAAGGAGAGAGGCTTTAATTCCCCCCCTTCCCTACTAGGGAAGGGGGTAGGGGGGTTAGATCTGGTTAAATTAAAGTCACAACAAAGTAAACACCCCAAGTATCAAATCCAGCGGCTTTATCCGTCATCCACTCACCAAACTTTAGCACCTCAAATCCATTTTGTTCAGCCAAAGCATCAATCTCCGGCTTAAACAAATATCGCATTGTGTGAGTTTCCTCAACTTCCTCAATCTTACCTTCACTATCTTTTATAAATACATGGTAATTGACATCTACCAAATTATCATTAGGATACATCACCGGCTCAGCGATACGAGTTACAGAGATGCTTTCATCTGACAACCGCTTCACTCGCACAGCTGGCGGATCGCTGAGAACCGTAGGACCATACCAACAATCAAAAACAAATACTCCTCCAGGTTGAAGATGAGCTTTCGCCGTTCTAAACGCCGCCTGTAAATCTTCATTAGTGACTTGATAGCTGATCACATGAAATAATGACAGGACTGCATCAAACTTTTCTTCAACGCGAACAGTCCGCACATCTCCCTCTTTAAATTTAAGTTCTATCTCTGGTGGTAAATTGCGCGATCGCTCTTCGGCGAGTTCCAACATCTCAGCGCTCAAATCCACACCACAAACTTTGTATCCTGACTTAGCTAGGAGTGAAGCGTGGATTCCTGTACCGCAGCCTAACTCTAAAATCGACTGTGTACCAGGTGCATGGAGTTGCAACAATTGTTCAATAAACTTAGTTTCGCCAATGTAATCTTTATCGCGGTAAAGCAGATCGTAGTAACGAGCATAATTAGAAAATTGCATATTCACTCCTATTCACTATTTTTGTAGTTTGATGGGTGGAAATTTGTAATCCCAATAGTCGGCTTTCAAAATCCAATCTAAAAGTTCGGGATTTTGCCGGATTGTTTGTTGATGAAATTCGTAGCCGTCTTTAAAAGCTTGATTTAACAATCTTTTTAAAACATGCTCTTGAGCTAATTTATCTGAAGAAGAAAATCCTTGTTTAATTTTCCACAACTGTTCTTGAATTTGCACTTTCGTCTGATTGACGCTTTCACGCCAACTTAGTTTCTTAATCCCTCCACTCTTTCTAATTTGATGGTAGGAATCGCAAACACCTTGATAATAAAATCGTTTAGCGAAATATTCATAAGTCATGCGCGAAGGAGAAACTTGATGAAAAACAGTAGCTTTAGGCTGGTAGATAGCCTTGTAATTTAACTGCTTAGCTTTGCGAGTTAAACCTGTTTCTCCATCACCTTGAAAATGTTGCAGATGTTGCGGAAGACAATCTGGATGAAACCCACCTAAATCAAATAAGGCTTGTTTACGGATGGAAAAATTTAAACCCCACACATAGTTAGCATCGATTTCTCGGACTTCATCGCCAAAGTCTAATAAGCTTAAATACTCACAGGTGCGTCCGTAAGGATGTGTCCGCCAGAACCAATTTAACCATGCGGGTGGTTCAGCCTCATACTTCGGGAGATTCCGACCTCCTACAAGTTGAACATCAAGATCGACAAAAGAGTCTGCGATCGCTTGCAACCAATTTACATCCGCATCAATATCATCGTCAATAAAAGCGAAAATATCGCCTTTTGCTGCTAATGCACCACGATGTCGCCCAGATAATAATCCAGGCGCACCTTCGTAGATATAACGAATTTGATGTGATGGATACTCAGTGATAAACTTCTCTGTGACAGCTTTAGTAGCGTCAGTAGAGCCATTATCAACAACAATCACTTCAAATTGTTCTCCAGATATTTGAGCAACAAGCGACTTCAACGCCACACTCAGAGTTGAAGCACGATTTAGGGTGGGGATAATAACTGAAATCATTAGTATTTCAGCACTTCTTTGACTACCTGGGCGACTTGTTCGATTTGACCGTCAGTTAAAGCCATTCCACTAGGAATGTAGAAACCTCGACGGGCGATGCGTTCCGCAACTGGATGAGATTCGTTTTCCAAAAATCCCATTTTGTGCAATACAGGTTGTTCGTGCATAGACCAGAAAAATGGTCTTGTGCCAATTTTGGACTCAGCTAACCGCTTCATCGCCTCTTTCGCATCAAAGGGAACTTCGTCTTCCAAAACTATCCCATACACCCAATAAATATTTTCGGCATAATGAGTGGAAGCAACTGGTAATTGCAAGCCAGGAACATCCGCGAGTAATTCTGTGTACCGCCGACCCATGTGTCGTTTGCGAGTAACAAACTCATCTAAACGTTCGAGTTGCGCCACACCAATCGCAGCTTGGAGGTTACTCATGCGGAGATTCCAACCAATTTCTTCATGAATGAAGCGCTGGTGTGGTTGAAAGCAGAGATTTCGCAAAGAACGACAACGTTCAGCTAAATTGTCATCATCCGTAACAATCATCCCACCTTCACCTGTAGTGATGTGCTTATTCGGGTAAAAGCTAAATGTACTAATGTCACCAAAACTACCACACGGTAAACCCCGATAGGTTTGTCCATGCATTTCCGCCGCATCTTCAATTACTCGCAAATTATACTGTTTTGCCAGCAACAAAATTGGAGCCATATCCACAGGTAAACCATAAATATGGACTACCATAATTGCCTTAGTATGATGCGTAATTTTTGCTTCTATACTGGCAATATCCATATTCCAAGTTTGCGAATCGCAATCCACAACCACAGGTTTAGCACCAGCACGGACAATAGCAGCGGCACAAGAAATGATCGTGAAAGTTGGTAAAATCACCTCATCCCCAGGTCCAATTCCCAAGGCGACGACGGCTGCATCTAAAGCAGCGGAACCGTTGCAAACCGCAATACCATGTTTGCGACCCACACGCGCCGCAATTTCTTGTTCAAACCTGGTTACAAATGGCCCTTCAGAAGAAATCCAGCCTTCATCAATACACTGATTGAGATATTGCCGTTCTTTACCGTCTAATAAAGGCTGATTAACTGGAATTGGTTCACTCATTTTTACCTTTTAATTAATCTTTACAAATACCTGTGAATCGAGTCTTGTCAAGTTCGCCAACATAAGGACCTTGCTTGACTTCAATCATTTCTACTTCTTCGATGACTTCAAAGCCATGACCGCCAGCAACTAACAAAATTACATCCCCAGCCGAGATAATTCGACTTTCTAAATATTGTTGCTGTTCAGTATAGAAGTCGGCGCGGAGTTTACCTTTTTTAATCATCAGCACTTCTTGAGTGAAAAATACCTCCCGAGAAACTGGATTGTGAACATGAGGTTCAATGATCTTTCCTGTAGAATGCTTCATGTAAGCTAACTGTTGAGAAAGATCTCCTGGCGTAAAAAAATGAATTCCTGGTCTGTCGAAGTTAGCCGAGATAATTATCGCCAGCAGGCAATTGTTATCTGTAATATATTGTACTTCTGGAATCGGTTCATCAGACTGAGGCAGCTTGATAGTTTCTGTGGCTTGATTAGTCATAATTTAAAGTGTGAGAAATTTATTCAGTACAATCACCGAAATAAACCTCTAACTATTAGGTTGGTGTGTTTGCAATAATTCATTATAATCTGCAAATCTTTTTTGACAATGATATTTTTTTTTGACTTATAAACGTCCTATCATCTGTTATTAATTACTCCGTAATACTGATATAGCGAGAGTCGTATTTTAAGTATAGTGCTTATGTGATTTTACGAGTAATGTAAGATCGTTATCGATGATTGATGGCTCCGCGATTAAGTAGTTGCCCGGTAGTGTTCCCGTATTCAGCTTAAAATCGGATGAGAGGTTGCCAATTCAGTTTAAAATAGACTTTATGGCAACAGCAATTCAACCTTTACCATCAGAAGTAGTGCATCTGATTGCAGCGGGAGAAGTCATAGACTCTTTAGCTGCTGTCGTGCGGGAATTAGTCGAAAACTCTCTGGATGCAGGTGCAACAAGGATTGTAGTTTCTCTCTGGCCCGAACTCTGGCGAGTCCGTGTATCAGACAATGGCTGCGGTATGAATCCCGTTGACTTGCAGCAAGCCGCCGCTGCCCACACTACTAGTAAAATCCGCAATTGTGAAGATTTATGGAAGATTACAAGTTTAGGGTTTCGCGGTGAAGCTTTACATAGTTTAACAACTTTGGCAGAGTTGGAAATTTTAAGCCGCACAACCACGGCAGGAGGCTGGCGCGTAGTTTATGATTGTGGCGGGAAAGCTGTAGCCGCAGAAACAGCCGCGTTAGCACCTGGTACAGTTGTCACGGTCTCTAATTTATTTGCTAACTGGTCAGAACGCCGTCAAGGATTACCCTCTGTGAAAGGGCAAATGAAAGCGGTGCAAGAGACAATTCAGCAAATCGCCTTGTGTCATCCTCACGTCACCTGGCAAGTTTGGCAAAACGATCGCCAATGGTTTGCCATTAGTCCATCTGTAACTACGCAACAATTACTACCACAATTTCTCCGCCAAGTCCGCGCCAATGACTTACAACAACTCCAACTAGAACTCCCTACCCATTCCGGACTTTCCCTCGTCCTGGGATTACCTGACCGCTGTCACCGCCATCGTCCTGATTGGGTGCGGGTGGCGGTAAATGGCAGAATGGTGAAATCGCCCGAACTTGAGCAAACAATTTTGGCAGCATTTGCTAGAACATTACCACGCGATCGCTACCCAGTTTGTTTTCTTCACCTAGCAGTTCCGCCCGACCAAATCAACTGGAACCGTCATCCCGCCAAAGCCGAAATTTATCTCCACTCCATGAGTTCTTGGCAAGAACAGATATCCAGTGCAATCAACCAAGCCCTACACTTAAATACAGAACATCTTCCCGAAGCAGTTCACAATTCACGCATCGGCAAATTATTCAAAGTCGCCGAAGACAAAGCCCCTTACTCCCTCAACCGTTCCGTTCCCCTTAATCCCCCCACTTCCCTCCACTTCCTGAAAGCGATCGCGCAAGTGCAAAATACTTACATTGTGGCGGAACATCCGGGCGGAATTTGGTTAGTAGAACAGCACATTGCTCATGAACGAGTTTTATATGAGCAATTGAGTGATGCTTGGCAACTTATCACAACCGAAAACCCAATCCTTCTGCCGCAATTATCCGCCGAGCAAGTACTACAATTACAACGCATCGGCTTAGATATCGAACTATTTGGTGAACAAGTGTGGGTAGTCCGCACCATTCCCGCCATGCTACAACACCGGGAAGATTGCAAAGAAGCATTATTAGAACTTAGCTTGGGTGGCGACATGGAAACGGCTCAAGTTGCTGTCGCTTGTCGTAGCGCCATCCGTAATGGTAAACCTCTAACATTAGAAGAGATGCAAACCCTACTCGACCAATGGCAAAGAACTCGCCATCCTCGCACCTGTCCTCACGGACGCCCTATATATTTACCTTTGGAAGAGTCAGATTTAGCTCGTTTCTTCCGGCGTCAATGGGTAATTGGCAAAAGTCATGGAATTTGACGATTGAAGGACAGCCACCGATTTTGCCCTTGAAAAGTAGCTGTAGTTGAGGTTTTTGTTATGGGAGTTTCGATTCAGAGTCTCTTTGAGACGCATCTAACGGTCAGAAATTTAGCAACCTCGGCTTTATCATCGGCAGCAAGCATGGCATAAAATGCCATTTTATGCCATGCTCAGGTAAAAGAGTCTGAGATACTTATGAAAAGTATTAATATTTCCCTACCAGATGGGATGCGTGCTTACGTAGAGGAACAGGTTACAGATGGTGGTTATAGCACCATTAGCGAGTATTTCCGTGAGTTGGTGCGTCTTGACCAAAAGCGTAAAGCTAAAGAACATTTAGAGACTTTATTGCTATACGGGTTAAACTCTGGAAGTGCAACACCATTAACTGAGCAAGATTGGGATGATATTCGTCAAGCAGTACGGGCAAAAGTTCAAGAGCAGAAAGGTTTAAACGAAAATGGGTAATGTGGATAAACATCCTCAGGTTATCCGTGACTTAATTGACTTGGCGACTTATATCGCTTTTGATAATATGGATGTTTCGGATAAGTTTTTGGCTTTCACAAATCAAAACTAGACTTAAGAAATTTAAATTTGAATAAAACAAGATATTCGTAAATATCCGAGCGTATTACAATGACGATTACATGTGGTGTCGGAGAACACTAATGATTAGTCGCGAACAACTAAAACTCGAAATCGACTCAGTTGATGATACTCATATTGAAGTATTACATCGCATTATTCTGGCACTAAAGACCCCAACTTTAACTCCGAGCAGCCCAACCAGAAAGAGTGAAATTAACCCGCTCAAAGGCAGTATCCTGTTTGAAGATGACATCATTTCACCAATTGATGCCACTTGGGATGCCGAACAATGATTATTCTTGATACTCATACCTGGCTGTGGTGGACAAACGAATCGACAAACCTGTCCTCCAAAGCCGATGAAGCCATTCAACAAACTGATCTAATCGGTATACCAGCGATCGCTTGTTGGGAAGTCGCTATGCTAGTAGCTAAATCGAGAATCGGATTGTCAATGGATGTTGAAATCTGGCTCGATTTAGCTCTCCACCATCATTAGTGAAAAAATACCATATTTTTAAAAGCTTGATACTTTCACAGGCGGGTTATTTTGTCCACCAGGGATTGTCGATCGCATGATTACCGCTTCATAATTAATCACACCTTTTTTCTCACTCTTGATACAGCGAGCGGCTTCACGGGATAAATCCAAACTTCTAGGAGGAATGTAAGGACCGCGATCGTTAACGCGCACAATCACTGCATCGCCACTTTGTAAGTTCGTCACCTGAAGGTAAGTATGAAAAGGCAAGGAAGGATGGGCGGCGGTCAGTTCATTTTGGTCAAAAGTCTCACCTGTTGCAGTTGGGCGACCTTGGAAATAAGGACCGTACCAAGAAGCTAGACCAGAAATTTTCCCAGTTGTTGGTGCTAGAGCATACATTTGTAACTGTGCTTCCACTAGCTTGAGTGCCGGTGCTCCTAAAGCTTGGCGGAGATTATTCATCCAATCAATCGCCAACAAATGACGGCTACGCTCAGCTTGAGAAGATTCAGCTTCAATGTTAAATAGCAGACGATTTCCTAGCATCGCCACTGGTGTTTTCTCTATTAAAGCTGGATGTAAATCTGCTGCATTTAAGTGCGGAATTTTCAACAGTTCGCTCAAATGCTGTTGTAGCGTCTTGGCTTGGAGTTTGTCAGGTAAAGTAGCAATTAGTCGCTTGTTGACCCAAACTTCAAATTGATCTTGAGCGCGGTGAACTACGACTACAGGTAGTGAATAGCCATTTTGTGTTCCACTGTTATTCCAAGAAAAGCCGAATAAATTCGTGATTGAGCGTAAAATTCTGTTCGGCAAAAAATCTTGGTTAGCTGTGGTTTCAATTGCTACCCCAGTTGGCAAGATGCTGGCTAAATTGGTCGCAACTGGCGGCGATGTGGCGGCAAGAGTCGCAGAACACAGTAAATTTTGATGATTGTCTAAAGCCTTCACAGGTGGAAGCGTAGGCTTGACTGCTGTTGAATGCTGTCCATGATTTAGCCAATCCCAATTGATAAATGTTGCCATGACAGGATTTGTGACGTCTTCGCGATGCGGCAGAGCTAAAAAGGAATAATGTTTATTAACCAGTTTGCCTACATTAACTGAAACTCCTGTGGAAAAAAGCTTTGATGCCATATTAGGCGGCACGCTTTGAGCAGAGGACAAAATACAGTTAATCCAAGATGTAACCCAAACAAGTCCAAAAAACAACATGGGCAGGTAATATAAGAGTGTTTGCACCACTTGCAGTGGAATGATTCGGCGAATAAACAGATAATTTATCAACCGAAATAAAGTGTACGACATCGCCTTGGAGCCAATATCTACTGTTGCGTAGAAGCTTGCTCTCAGGCGATCCCAATCAGCAATCGATCATATCGTGTTGCTCGGTAATAAGCAAATAAAAATATTTTCCAGTTGTGATGAACCCGAGATATATTATATTTTTATAATGCGTGTAACTTAAATCACTGAAGGGCTTTTGAGCCGCTCAGCCAAAACTTAAAATTGCAAAAACAATTGTTAAGAAACCATGAAAAATCTCATTTTTTACATCGTGGATGTATTCGCTGAAAAAAAATATACCGGCAATCAATTGGCAGTATTTACTGACGCCGCCGAACTCTCAACTCAGGAAATGCAGTGTCTGGCTAAAGAAATCAATTATTCCGAGACCACATTTGTGAGATCTGATGGCAGTAGCGGAAGTTATGATGTGCGAATATTTACTCCCAATCAAGAACTGCCTTTTGCCGGACATCCCACCTTGGGAACTGCCTACATACTCGGACAGGAAGTGATCAAACAACCACTGACAGAAATAATTTTGAATCTTCGAGTAGGAGAAATACCTGTCACCCTGAATTACGAAAATGATGCCGTCGAATGGTTGTGGATGAAACAGTTACCACCTGTGTTCACGTCTACATTTGCTACAGAGGCACTGGAAAATGTACTAGGATTAGAACCAGAAGAAATTGATACCCGGTTTCCGATTCAATCAGTGTCAACTGGTACTCCGTTCATTATTGTCCCATTAAAAACTCATAGTGCTCTGAAGCGAAGCAAGGTAAATAAAGATGCGTACTACGAATTAATTGCGACTACGAGTGCCAAATCGATTTTGATCTTTTGCCCAGAGACCTATCATAAAGAAAATGATTTGAGCGTGCGCGTTTTTGCTCTTTGCGCTGGCATACCTGAAGATCCGGCAACTGGCAGTGCTAACGGGTGTTTGGCAGGATATCTCGTTGAATATGCGTATTTTGGTCAAGACGCAATTTCGCTACGTGTTGAACAGGGATATGAAATTGGTAGACCATCTTTGCTATTATTGCAAGCCCAAAGAAAAAATGCCGAAATCGAGGTGCTGGTGGGGGGGAAGGTGATTTTAGTTGCTAAAGGCGAGTTTGTCACTCATTAAAGATATTTCTGCTAAATGTAACGGATTGCAACGTATAATAAAAGCGGCAAGACGCTGAAAAAATAAATCTTTGAAAGAGCAGTAAGTTAAATGCGAGTAGCGATCGCGGGAGCGGGTCTAGCAGGACTATCCTGTGCTAAATATCTCACCGATGCCGGTCACACACCGATTGTCCTGGAAAGCCGGGACGTCCTAGGTGGCAAAGTGGCAGCATGGAAAGACAAAGATGGTGACTGGTACGAAACTGGGTTGCACATATTTTTTGGGGCTTATCCCAATATGTTGCAGCTATTTAAAGAACTAGGTATTGAAGATCGATTGCAGTGGAAAGAACACACAATGATCTTCAATCAACCTAACGCCCCTGGCACATACAGTCGCTTTGACTTTCCAGATTTGCCTGCGCCGGTCAATGGCATGGTGGCAATTCTGCGAAACAACGACATGCTCACATGGCCAGAAAAGATTAAATTTGGGCTAGGGTTGCTTCCAGCAATGGTTCTGGGGCAGAAATATGTTGAGGAAATGGATCAATACTCCTGGAGTGAGTGGTTGCGAAAGCAAAACATTCCCGAACGAGTAAACGAAGAAGTTTTTCTTGCCATGTCCAAGTCGCTGAACTTCATTGGTCCTGATGAAATTTCGGCAACGATTCTTTTAACAGCCCTCAATCGCTTTCTGCAAGAAAAAAGCGGCTCGAAGATGGCTTTCCTCGATGGTGCGCCGACCGAGCGATTATGCCAGCCAATGGTAGATCATATTACTAAGGATGGTGGCGAAGTCCGGTTGAATGCGCCACTTAAAGAAATTGTCACCAATAGCGATGGCACAGTTAAGGAATACCGTCTCGGTGGCGGTGAAGCTTTTACGGCTGATTTGTATGTCTCTGCCATGCCAGTCGATCCGCTAAAACTAATTTTGCCTCAAAGATGGCAGGAATTAGAGTTCTTCCAAAAGCTAGACGGCTTGGAAGGCGTGCCAGTAATCAATGTACATCTCTGGTTTGACCGCAAACTTACAGATATTGACCACTTGCTATTTTCGCGATCGCCCCTACTCAGTGTTTATGCTGATATGAGCAATACTTGTCGTGAATACGCCAACTCTGAACGCTCAATGTTGGAACTAGTTTTAGCACCAGCCAAAGACTGGATTGGCAGATCCGATGCGGATATTGTCGCCGCCACCATCGCCGAACTCCAAAAGTTGTTTCCCCAACACTTTGGCAGTGAAGACGAAGCTAAATTACTGAAATATCATGTAGTGAAGACGCCACGCTCAGTATATAAAGCTACTCCTGGACGCCAACAATACCGTCCCTCTCAAATAACTCCCATCAGTAACTTTTATCTCACAGGGGACTACACAATGCAACGTTACCTTGCGAGTATGGAAGGTGCCGTACTTTCTGGTAAGCTGACAGCGCAAGCTATCGCCGAAGCTTATCCAGAAGTAAATTCGTATAAACAGCCAAAACCAACCTTCCAGCCTGCAACGAATGCTGCAACTGCCTAAATCAAAACCGTGCATGAGAAAGCTGGCCTCTGTAGATGACGCATATCAACTTTGTCGCCAATTTACGGCAAAGTATGCTAAGACGTTTTACCTGGCGACTCTATTGATGAGCAAGGCAAAGCGTCCAGCCATTTGGGCAATTTATGCTTGGTGTCGTCGAACAGATGAACTAGTAGATGGTCCGGCTGCTGCAATTACCACGCCGGAAACCCTAGACCTATGGGAGCAGCAGTTAGAATCTATCTTTGCTAACTCCCCAGCAGATGATTTTGATGTCGCTTTGGTGGACACCCTCCAACGCTTTCCGATGGATATTCAGCCGTTCCGGGATATGATTTCCGGTCAGCGGATGGATTTATACCGAAGTCGATACGAAACTTTTGAAGAGTTAAAACTCTATTGTTACCGCGTTGCTGGTACTGTCGGCTTAATGTCAACAGCAGTGATGGGAGTAGCTTCCCCTGACACCGCTCCTTGGAACCATCACCAGCATAATCCAGCGGAAGAAGCGATCGCCCTCGGAATCGCTAGTCAACTCACCAATATTTTGCGTGATGTTGGTGAAGATTCACGAAGAGGCAGAGTTTATCTTCCCTTAGAAGATTTGGCGCGATTTAACTACACCGAGCAAGATTTATTTCTCGGGGTTGTTGATGACCGCTGGCGTGCTCTCATGCGGTTCCAGATTCAACGCACGCGCGAGTTTTATGACCAAGCCGAACGTGGCATCTCTCGCCTCTCCCCTGATGCCCGCTGGCCAGTCTGGGCGGCTTTGATGCATTACAGTCGGATTTTGGCGGTAATTGAGCGCAATGATTATGACGTGTTCTCTCAGCGAGCCTATGTCACAAGTGGGAAAAAATTGCTGACTTTACCTGTGGCTTGGCTGCGATCGCAAGTGCTTTAAGTTAGTTGTCATCAGTCAATTGTTAAAAAAATCGGACTTTTGACTTATGACTCTTGACTTATCCATTTGCTTTCTGCTACATTTGGGCTTGCTTCAGTATTCTGGAGAGGTGGCTGAGTGGTCGAAAGCGGCAGATTGCTAATCTGTTGTACGGATCGTAAGGCCGTACCGAGGGTTCGAATCCCTCCCTCTCCATTTTCAAATGATGGCACTTCATGGAGGTAAGTTGAAAAACTCGCCTCCATTTGCTTTGATCGCTACTCTGTAAAGCTTGACAACCAAGTTAGAATAATTTGGTTTTCCAGTTCCCAATCTTTATAAAGTAGCTTAATCAACTTTATGACAAAAATTTCTACAGCATTAGCCCTAAGTTTAGTCACTTTAGGAGCCGGTTTTATAGCAGCCTGTGGTCAAAGCACGACACCTGGCTCAACTTCCAACGCAGGTGGTGCAAAAACTTTAAAAATTGGCTCTTTATTACCCTCAACCGGAGATTTGGCTTCCATCGGTCAAAATATGGTGAGTGCCGTACCTTTACTCGTAGATACAGTAAACTCCTGCGGTGGAGTCAATGGCGCACCTGTTACCCTCGTTTCCGTCGATGACCAAACCGATGCCAAAGCCGGGGCTGCGGGGATGACCAAACTCGCTACAGTCGATCAAGTTGGTGGTGTAGTTGGTTCCTTTGCCAGCAGCGTCTCGACAGCCGCTGTCTCAGTTGCCGTCCCCAATAAAGTGATGTTAATTTCTCCTGGTAGCACCAGCCCAAAATTCACCGAACAAGCAGCCAACGGCGAATTTAAAGGCTTTTGGGCGCGGACAGCACCCCCCGATACTTACCAAGCCCTAGCATTAGCCCAACTAGCAAAACAAAAAGGTTATAAGCGCGTTTCCACAGTTGTGATCAACAACGATTATGGTCGTGGTTTTGAAAAAGTATTTATCGAAGCTTTTGAGAAATTAGGCGGAACTGTAATTAACAAAGCTAACCCCACCCGCTACGACCCCAAAGCCACCACATTCGACACTGAAGCCGCCGCCGCTTTTGCTGGTAAACCAGATGCAGTTGTCGCCATCCTTTACGTAGAGACAGGTAGCTTATTATTACAATCCGCCTACAAGCAAGGTCTGACCAAAGGAGTGCAGATCATGCTGACAGACGGGATGAAATCAGATAAATTAGCCGAAGCAGTCGGCAAATCCACCGATGGCAAATATATTATGGCAGGAGCGATTGGGACTATCCCCGGCTCTAACGGTAAATCACTCGCCGCTTTTAGTAAAATTTGGGAAGCTAAAAAAGGCACCCCCGCACCAGAATATGCACCCCATGCTTGGGACGCCGCCGCATTACTAGTCCTAGCCGCCCAAGCCGCCAAGGATAACACAGGTGTTGGTATCTCTAGTAAAATTCGCGAAGTCGCCAACGGACCTGGAACAGAAGTTACAGACGTTTGCGAGGGTTTGAAGTTACTCAAAGAAGGCAAACCGATTAACTACCAAGGCGCTAGCGGTAACGTCGATATCGATAAAAACGGCGATGTGATCGGCGTTTACGATGTCTGGCAAGTGGAAGACAACGGCAAACTTAAAACCATTGACAAAGTCAGCCCCAAGTAGGAGGGGGAAAGGGGGAGAGTGGGGGAGTAGTAGTAGTAAAAAAATTAGAGGAAAAAGGAAACTATTGAATTTTCTTCCCCTATTCCCCTACTCCCCCTCTCCCCCACTCTCTTTCCTAAAATCCGTTGAAATTGTAACCTACGCCGATTAGTAAACCCACATCTGTTTTGTTGAAGAATGCGGCATTCACACCGGCTGTAGCCGTGAATTGGCGGTTAATCGGAACATCGACCCCAGCGGAGATCAGCAAGGCGACATCCGAATTATCTCCGGTTTTGAGCGCTGCACCGCCACCAACATAAGGAGCGATCGCGAGTGGTTCAGAAAACGCATCTGTCGGCTTTAAAGATAAATCGTAGGTGACAGGGAGAAGAATCGTGGTGTTATCTCCGAGCATTACTGATGGTCTGGCTGAGAAGGTTCTGGTTATACCAATTTTACTAATAATGGCAAAACTTCCGTCGCCGAGAGCAGAAGTACCGCCACTAAGACCAAGGTTCCCAGCAATACCAACATAACTGGAACCACCGCGAGTCCGTTGACCTAAATCAACATCAGCTTGCGCTACTCGGTGAGATTTCACAGTTTCCGGAAACTGTGACACTGTTTGTGATGCTGTCGTGTTAGTAACTGGTGTAACTAAAGAACTTGCATTTTTATCAGTCGCGGTAAGATTCACCAAATTCTCTGGTGTCTTAGCGACCGTTGTTGCGGGAATTACTGAATTCTCTGGTGTCTTGGCGACAGTTGTTGCGGGAATTGTTATATTCTCTGGTGTCTTGGCGACAGTTGTTGCGGGAATTACTGAATTTTCTGGTGTCTTGGTGACAGTTGTTGGTGTCTGACTGACACTGTCGATTCTTCCTTGACGTAACTTTTGTATCAAAGAATTAGATTCTGGAGTGCTGTCTGTTGAGACTTTTGTTTGAGCACTAGCTGAGGTGCTGCTACCCAAAGCGATCGCTCCCCAAACCAACAATAACGATGTTAAACTCAAACACCGAGAAATACCTTGACTACGAAAAAATAAATTCATTTTTAGACTCCTCACACTTCACAGATTGCTTTCCCGAAGAACTTATTACCCGGTTTTCCGGCAAGTATTCGGAATATCTCAGTTTTACACCAAAAAATCAAATCTTACATCATCTAACAGGCAGATACTGAGTTTAAGAGGGTAAAGAACCCAAACTCGTGACTGCTTTAGCAACAAGTTGCGAGACAAAAGGGATGATGGTGCGATTCTGACTATGTTCTTTTCCCTCCGTAAATACTACTAGTAAGTAAGGGTAACAATTAGGTAACTCAATATATGCCGCATCATGCCGTACCCGACTTGTCCAACCTGCCTTTGACCAAATCTCCACAGATGGTGACAAATTATGACCTAAAAAACCTGTAATCTGATTTTCTTCTGCCTCAGTGGATAAATCTTCGCTCTTGAGGCTGCGTTTGAGTACCGCCATCATCGCTTGCGATCGCGCCGAAGAAACTGCCACACCACCCACAATGCTATGCAGCAATTGCGCCGTGGCATTAGTTGTCAGCATATTCCGATTATCCATCAACTCACCGACAAAAGCCCTTTCCCGCCCATAAGGACCATCCCCCCAGGTTTTTTGACAGACATTAATCGCCTGCATCTCGTCCCATCCCAAAGACTGGAAATAACGGTTGACAATCTGGCGCTGGGACTTCCAGGTTTCAAAGGGTCCTGGCGGCAATTCTGGCCCACTGGTAGTGCCGGTCAAAACATCGACTACCAAGCTAGTAGCATCATTGCTAGAATCAACAATCATATCCCGGATAGCTCTAGACAATTCCGCACTCGGCTGAATCATGCCTTTTTCCAGCCATTCGCAGACCGCTACCAGGTAAAACAGTTTCACCACACTAGCCGGATAAATCCGTTCCCCACCACGATAGCTGAAACCCCGGACAGGATGATGCCAAAATTCTTGTGTACTTAAAGCACCACCAGTATTTACTAGAACCGGCGGATCGTAGACAATCCAAGTCAGAGCAATTTGGTCA
>Ga0123337_10001567_pt1 | contig 28871 bp, 24 predicted proteins | sample frozenSSSSmetaG_FD_89792 | JGI IMG/M metagenome (GOLD analysis project Ga0123337, IMG submission 89792) | Glacier valley bacterial and archeal communities from Borup Fiord, Nunavut, Canada, to study Microbial Dark Matter (Phase II) -... | ecosystem: Environmental > Aquatic > Freshwater > Ice >...
ACCACCTTGTTACCGCCCGGTGTGGGATAGTCGCCTGTAAAGTACCAGTCGCCCGTATCGTTTGGACAAGCCACATGCAGGTTTTCGATCGTCTGGTAAATAATTTCCACCTCCGCTTTGCAATCATCCGGCTTTAGCATTTCAGCAATCTTAGCCGACACTTCTGATGCCTTAAATGGTTTGTATATTTCCTTTACGTAATTCACAATTTCTTCCTTTGGAAGGTGTTCCTGCTCCTTACATTTACGGTACACTTCATCAATCACGTTCTGCTGATTGGTGTCTTTGAGCAATTCGATGCCAGCATTAAAGGCAATGAATTTATCGAGCACAGCCATGTCGATACCGTAACAATCAGGATAACGAATCTGGGGAGCAGAGGAAACCACGATGATCTTCTTTGGATTCAGGCGGTCAAGAATTTTCAGGATACTCTTTTTCAAGGTAGTTCCACGCACAATAGAATCGTCGATAATCACCATTGTATCAGTATTCTCACGGATAATCCCATAAGTAACATCGTACACATGGGCCACAAGGTCATCCCGGCTGGCATCATCAGCAATAAAAGTACGCAGTTTAACGTCTTTGATAGCCAGCTTCTCAATCCGGGGTTCTACTGATAGAACAGCTGCCATCTCTGCATCGGTAATGCTCCCGTTACGCTCTCTGAGCTGTTTGATTTTCCAATCCACACAGTATTGCCGCACACCCTGAACAAGGCCGTAGAAGGCTGTTTCAGCTGTATTGGGAATATAGGAAAATACGGTATTCTCAATATCGTAATTAATTGATTTCAGGATCGCGGGAGAAAGCAGGTTTCCCAGCATTTTACGTTCCTGGTAAATATCTTTGTCGCTTCCACGTGAGAAATAGATACGCTCGAACGAACACGACCGGCGGGTATGGGGTACCCGTATCATTTTACTGGACACCGAACCATCTTTTTTAATGATCAGCGCGTCGCCCGGTTTAATCTCCTTAACACTGCTGGCCTTCACATTCATCACCGTTTGAATGACCGGCCTTTCAGAAGCGACTACCACTATTTCATCGTCATAATAATAAAAAGCTGGACGAATGCCCGAAGGATCGCGCATTACAAAGGCGTCGCCATGGCCAAACATTCCGGCAATGGTATATCCGCCATCCCAATCTTTGCTGGCATTTTCGAGTACTTTCTGTACATCAAGGTTCTTCTCAATCAGGGGAGAAATCTCCCGGTTCGAATATCCTGAATTTTTATATTGTCTGAAATGTAACTGGTTCTCTTCATCTAAAAAATGACCCACCTTTTCAAGCACCGTAACGGTATCGGTATAAGCTTTCGGATGTTGCCCCAATGCAATCAGCCTGTCAAAAAGTTCATCGGTATTGGTAAGGTTAAAATTACCGGCCATCACCAAAGTTCTCGATTTCCAGTTATTCTGACGCATCACAGGATGTACAAATTCAATGCTGTTGCGGCCAAAAGTTCCATACCGCAGGTGGCCCAGGTACACTTCTCCCGAGAAAGGCACGTTCTCATAGATCCAACGGATATCAGCTCCCTCAGGTTTATTCTTTTCAGCCTTCTTGATTCCCTTGGCAACCTTATCGAAGATATTTCTAATTGGATTAGCCTCTACTGACCGATGCCTGGAAATATACTCCTGACCGGGTTCAAGTTCCATCTTCACATTCACAATCCCTGCACCATCCTGTCCTCGATTGTGTTGCTTCTCCATCAGCAGGTATAGCTTATTCAAACCATATTGCCAGGTGCCGTATTTTTCCTTGTAAAATTCAAGGGGTTTACGTAACCTTATCAATGCAATCCCACACTCATGCTTTATCAAATCGCTCATTGTTCTTCGGGTTGTTCTATACTTTCAGTAAATAACTCAGGAAATCGGATATTATCTTTTACAATAAAGGCATTCGGATACTTGGACGAAATGTTTGCTTTTGATTTCAACGCTTCACTCTTATTCCTGAAATCGCCAATGCGTACTTTGAAATTGGGCGTCTGAAACAATACATAGGCCGGTATGTCGGGAAAAATAAGATTGAATTCATTTTTTACCCGCGTGGCCTTTTCACGTGCCTTGTTATCGGAACTGAAGAATATTTCGAGTCGGAACCCATCGGTCCCATGCCTTCTTTGGTTGATTTGATATTGGTGTATCAATAAATCGGTAATTCGGGGATCTTGCCTAATGGATAACTTTCCTACAAGTTCCTCCATTCTGACCGTTTGACTGCTGATCACCGGATTTACTCCAAGTGTATCTGTTTGAGCAAAAACCGAAGAGCTCAATAGTCCAACAAAAAAGATGATACTACACAAATACCTCATACGATCAGTTTTTGAGTTTGCAAATATAAGATTTTAATGGGAAACCAATTCAATACAATTCATTGCATAGATTCAGCCTATTTAGTTCAACCATTCATTATAAATCAATGTATCTGATAATTACAAAGAATATCTTTTGATAAAAATCAACAATGATGTCTGATTTTTTTCCTGAATGTTAAATTTTTGCTTTTCAATGAATATGTTCATAGTTCATTACAATACATCTTGAAAATTGAAATACTTTCGCTACATTTCTCACTTTTTGAGATTAACAATTAGAATACTATAAAATTTTATCTATGGCACTTAAAACCACATCGTTTCATCTTGGCATTAATATTGGAGCATCATCAATATCAACGGTCGAGATTCAGAAAACTGATGAGCACATACAATTACTTTCACACACCACCATCATCCATCATGGAAATCCAAAACGTATTGTTGAGGAAATATTCAAAAATAAAACTCCTGAGAACATAGTAGTTACAGGTCGTAAATTCAGAAACCTGCTCAATATCACTTCTATTCCGGAAGCAGAGGCAGTTGAGCTGTCAGCAGATTATCTTAAGCTCGATACTGATATGATCATTAGTGCAGGGGGCGAGAACTTTATGATTTATCTCCTTGACAATAACCGGAAAATATCTAAATGTATGACCGGCAACAAATGTGCATCAGGGACCGGGGAGTTTTTTCTTCAGCAAATTAAAAGAATGGGGCTCACCATTGAGGAAGCTACCACTCTTGAGGATGGAGATGAGGAATACAATATCTCGGGAAGATGTTCTGTCTTTTGTAAATCAGACTGCACCCATGCCCTGAACAAAGGCATTCTAAAATCAAATGTGATTGCAGGTCTTTGCCACATGATGGCCAATAAAATAATTGAACTAACCTCCCATCTGTCTTGCGGGAAGGCTGTGATGATAGGGGGTGTTACCCAAAACAAAAAGATTATAAGCACCCTGCATGAACACTTCAAACAACTTGACATTCCTGAAGAGGCTACTTATTTTGAAGCCCTGGGTGCCGCTTTGTATTCAACCAAACATGAAGTGACAGCAGTCAATGCCAATGATTTATTCAGAAAAGAACATGTTTCATTTTCATTCCATAAAGATTTAAAAGAGTTTGCCCATCTGGTTGAATTTAAAGAATTCAATATTGGCAAGGTTGTTGAAAACGATGTCTGTATTCTGGGTCTTGATGTGGGGTCAACAACCACCAAAGCAATCATCATGCGCCAGGCCGACAATGCCATTCTGGCAACCGAGTATCTGCGTACAAATGGCGATCCTATTCAGGCCTCCATTGAATGTTATAAAAGTATTAAGGAGAAACTAAATACACCCGTGCAAATTATTGGATTGGGTGTTACCGGCTCAGGCAGGCACATAGCAGGTCTTCATGCCAAGACCAAAGGAATTATCAATGAAATATTGGCTCATGCCAATGCCACTATTTATTTTGATAAAGATGTAGATACCATCTTTGAAATTGGAGGACAGGATGCCAAATATACCTACATCACTGCTGGCGTTCCTTCCGATTATGCGATGAATGAAGCCTGCTCAGCAGGGACAGGTTCTTTTCTGGAAGAAGCCGCAATGGAATCTCTGAATATCGACTATAAAGAAATAGGTGACATTGCATTGCGTGCCACCAATCCTCCGAATTTTAACGATCAGTGTTCCGCATTTATCAGCAGCGATATTAAAAATGCCTTGCACGAAGGCTTGAGTAAAGACAATATCGTGGCCGGACTGGTATATTCCATCTGTTTGAATTTCACCAACCGGGTAAAAGGAAATCGTCCGGTCGGTAACAAAGTATTTATGCAGGGAGGAGTATGTTACAACAAGGCTGTGCCCGTTGCAATGGCTGCCCTGACAGGCAAGCATATTATCGTTCCCCCTGAACCTGGTTTAATGGGTGCTTTCGGTGTTGCCCTTGAAATAAAAGAAAAGATGGCCCTTCATTTAATGGAAGAGCAGTCATTTGATCTGGATGAATTGATTAACAGAACTGTTGGCCAGGGAAAATCATTTATCTGCAAAGGATATCCAGAAGGTTGCGATCGTAAATGTAACATCAACATTCTTTTGCTTGATGGTAAGAAGATTCCATTCGGGGGAGCATGTAACAAATTTTACCTCGACAAAAAAGAAGGCAAAGCTGAAGCCATCGGCGACAACCTGGTAAGGATCAGGCAACAACTTGTGTTTGAAAAATACATACCTGAATATTCCCTTGCAGAGAATGCACCTGTAGTGGCCATTTCAAAATCCTTTTTAACAAATACATTGTATCCTTTATATTACAATTTCTTTTCAAAATTAGGATTGAAGGTTGTACTTGGTGATGTAGCCAAAAAAGAAGGCATCAATAAACAACAGGCCTCCTTTTGCTATCCCGCTGAACTTGCACATGGATTCATGCAAGGCTTAATTGACTTAAAGCCAGATCATATTTTCCTTCCACACATTACTGAAGTTTATGATCCACTAGAAAAGAATTATAATAAAACCTGTGTGTTACTTCAGTCTGAACCTTATTATTTAAAATCAACTTTTAAGGATTCGCTCAATGGGATCAATCTTCTGATGCCTATCTTCAATTTCTCTAAAGGCTACGAAAGCGGTGAACCTGCTTTTATCAAACTAGCCTTGGAATTGGGAAAAAGTGAATCGGAGGCAACCGTTGCTTTCCAATTTGCGATTGCACAACTGAAGCAAATGTTTGCTCAATTTTCTATTTATGGAAAAGAAGCCCTCACAGAATTGGAGAAAGATCCTTCAAAGATGGCCATTGTATTGTTTGGAAGATCCTACAATGCCTTTGCCAATGAAGCAAATCTTGGAATCCCTCAGAAATTCTCGTCACGAAATATAACAGTCATACCCCATGATTTTATACCCAGCGAGTATCTTGATAGTTGTGAAAACATGTACTGGGGAGCTGGCAATCAGATACTTCGCTCTGCCCGCTTTGTAAAGAATCATCAACAGTTATTTGGAACCTATATTACCAATTTCAGTTGCGGACCGGATTCCATGATCATCCCCTATTTCAGGAAAATCATGGGTAACAAACCATCGCTTACTCTTGAACTGGATAGCCATTCAGCTGATGCAGGCCTTAATACACGCATTGAAGCTGCCATTGACATTATTGGCAAATACAGGGAGCTCTCTAAAAAAGGAATGCTGAATGAAGTTAAATCTGACTTTCGGGTTGTCGAAATTCATGGTGATGTAATTATTGATTCATTTGGTAAGACCCACAATCTAAGGGACAAAAATGTAAAGGTTATCATTCCACGCATGGGACGATTTGGTACTGAAGCATTGTCTGCCTCCTTCCGCTTTTGTGGCATCAATTCAGAACCTCATCCTGAAAATACCTTCGAAATATTAAAGATAGGTAGGGGATTGACCTCTTCCAAAGAATGTATCCCCCTGACACTTTGCGCCGGTGCAATGGTGAATCACCAGATTAATAACCCCGGCACTGATGAAATAAGGCTAATGTTTATGACCACCAGTTGTGGTCCATGCCGCCAGGGACAGTACACTGTTTATCTTAAAAATATCATTGCCACCAAGAAAATTATCAATAATGGAGTGATCACCCTTACCGATGAAGATTCGTACAGCGGATTAGGAAATGATTTCTACATGAGGGCATTCATTGCCTTGACCATCGGCGACGTGATTCAGAGCGTGTATCATGCGATAGCAGCCATTGCATCCGATAGAAAAACGGCACTTGCTTTATTCGAAATCGAATGGGAAAAGATCATTAACCTGATTGCAGGCGGAACTTCTCAGCAAATATATGCTCAGTTGAAAAGCTCTGCAGCTGTATTTGATACCATTCAAAGAATTCATTCTATAAAGGATGCTGTAAAAGTAGCCTTGGTGGGTGAAATATTTGTCAGGAATGAAGATTTCTCAAGGAGAGAACTTGTGGAGAAATTGCTGGAGCATAACATTGTCATTAAAACTGCACCGATTGGAGAGTATTTGTTTTATGCCAATCGCCAGATCAAAGGATTGTATAAACAACATCTCCCTTCACTCAAATCCAGGTTGCGATTCAGAATTAGGGAATATGTTCAGAAAAAAATAGAACACCGTATCAAAGGTATCATGTCTCACTCTGGTTTTATGGAATATGAACCACTTGATATTGAACGAATTATCAACCACTCAAAGGAGTTAATCCCTATCGAGATGGAAGGCGAAGCAATTCTTACCGTTGGTAGCGCATTGGCTGATATCGTTCATCATGCCTCGGGAGTTATTGCACTTGGGCCCTTTGGATGTATGCCTTCGCGTGTGGCAGAGTCAATATTGAATGTGAATATGAATGTCAACGGCAAGGCTGCAGCATCCGGTAAACCATTTTCACTCAATGGATCACAAATCGTGAACCTACCCTTCTTATCGGTTGAAACAGATGGAAATTTATTTCCACAGATCATTCAATCCAAGCTGGAAATATTTATCTTACAAACCACCCGACTTCACAATGTATTGAAAAAAGAACATATAAAACTTTAACTTATCAAAAGTAAAGCTATTCCAAAGTTTAAAACTTTGGAATAGCTTTCTCGCCTGCTCCCCCTCATGCTTTTTGCTTAAAATTAATGAAAATTGAACCTTTAATCTCCATTCCTCCATGAAGATAAAAATTTATTTTATATTATTTTGTAACATTATCCATTAGTTGTTCGTCACAAGCGAAGACAATCAATTTTATTAATCTTATGAGAAATTTATTCTTATTTTCAATCATCCTGTTTTCGATAAATACTTATGCGAAGAATTCTGAGATTCCTAATGTATTAAAGCAAGTATTTAATGATTCAACTATCAATGAATATCTATCAAAATATGCTGACATTGATTCATTCGGATATGCAATATTTGAAAGCCATGGCGATTATTATATTTATAATGGCGATATCAAAAATAAAGAAAGTGCTCAAGCACAGCCTTATATTGGAATTATTAAAAAAATCAAAATTTCACCCAATAGCGCAACAGTTAAAATATATATTAGTAATAATCATTTCAACGTAAAAGCAAAGTTGTCTAGAGACAATAACTGTCAACCATGGTTAATTAATACACGATTAATTTGTAATATGTTTCAAATTCGGAGTAATCAAAAAAGGTTTTTCCATTATTCAAATAGTTAATTCAAGTTACTAGTTTTTGGGCAATTGGCCCCTAATAAATATCTTTACTCTACAAGTTTAACAACCATTTCCATACAGGAACGACTTCAATTACCTTGTCGTTTATCTCCAACATTCGTTCCTCCGTATCCCGGGTAATGATTTGCAACTTGCGACATTCCAATACTTCGGTAATTTTTAAAAGAGCCTTGACTTCCCTGTCAAATGTACCAACATTATTGTCGAGATTATAACAGGCCTGAATGGCGGTATAAGTATCAGGGATGTAAAAGTCAACTTCAATTCCTTTGTTGTAGAAATAAACGGCATCATTTCTGCCATACTTACGAAGCAAATTCACGGCAATCATATTTTCCAGCAAAGAAGTGTTTGCATCTAACAGAAAAAGATTCAAAATGCCGTTATCTGTGAAATAATATTTGGGCGCGGTTTCCTTATCGACCAATTTTCCTGCTATGTTTTGGATAGGATTGATAAGCCATGCATCTTTGGCATATTCCAAATAATTAATAACAGTCTGTGTCCCTACTTTTGCTCCGGTTGAGGATACAATATTTGCTATTCTGGTAAATGACAAGGGTTGTTTGGTGCTTTCTGCCAATTTCTTAAATAGAATACGCAGGGCAAATGTGTTTTCTATCTTATGACGGGCTGCGATATCTCCCAGATAAATCTTTTGATAAACACTAGTCAGGTAATCCCTTTTTACGGAGAAATCTGCACCTTCTGGAAATCCACCAAAATAGAAATAGTCATTGAATTTTCGCAATACTTCGGCTTTACCTTCAGTGGATAATAGATGATGGGCGGTAATAGAAATATTGTTTGCCCTCAAAAACTCTTTAAAATCATATGGATAAACATCAATAGGAATATAACGTCCGCCCAACGTTGTCTGGATATCCTGACTCAACATACTGGCATTGCTTCCCGTAATATAAACCCGATGTTTGGTATCAGCCATGCGACGGGCAAACTTTTCCCAACCGGGAATATTTTGTATCTCATCTAAAAACAAGATGGGTTTTTTCCCATACATCTCCAAATGAACTTCCAAAAGCAGGTTTAAGTCTGCTGCAACCATCCCGGTAAGACGTTCATCCTCGAAATTGATGTACAGCATCTCATCCCACTGTTTTCCTTCAGCAAGTAATAGCTGCATCCTTTGGTAAAGTAAGTAAGATTTTCCCGCTCGCCGGATACCTACAAATACATAATTTCCGAATTCCTCGAAAGTGAAATCCCGTGGAATCATCTTATATTTGGGAACTTCTGCCTGATTGTCGACAATGATCCTTTTCAAAATATTCTTGTCCATATTTCTTGTGTTATTCTATCTACAGAACAAATATAATGCATTTTTATTTTATACACAAAACAATAATAAGCTACTTCTGTTTTGCATGCAAAATGAAAGTAATCTATTTTTGTTTTGCGTGCAAAATACAATGCGCTTAATTCTAAGAAATTGTTCTTTCTGTTAATAGCGAAATCCACCCCTTGCTTATTCCTTAAAATTAGTGAAATTTGCAGCCGTGAAAATCCATTACCCAAATGGAACAATCTATTATTACTTTGGAAAAGAAAAAGTTATTTATTGAAACTTATGGCTGCCAGATGAATGTAGCCGACAGTGAAGTGGTGGCTGCCATCCTTCAGGACAGAAGTTACGAATTGGTGGAAAATGCCGATGGGGCTGATGCCATCTTTCTGAACACCTGTTCGGTACGCGACAATGCTGAAATACGCATCTGGAGACGCCTTGATTATTTCAAAAGCCTGAAGAAGAAAAATAAAAAGCTCATCGTAGGCGTGTTGGGTTGCATGGCCGAACGTATTGGCGATGATTTGCTGGCCCATGCCGCCGTTGATCTGGTGGCAGGGCCGGATGCCTACCGCGACCTCCCGTACCTTATTGATAAGGCTCAAAAAGGAATAGGAGCCATCAATGTTGAACTTTCAGAAAACGAAACCTACGATAAAATTACCCCTGTCCGCATTGGCGAAAAAACACTCTCCGGCTTTGTAAGCATTACCCGTGGATGCAACAATTTCTGTACCTACTGCATTGTTCCCTATACAAGGGGTCGTGAGCGAAGCCGTGATCCTCAGGACATTGTAAACGAGGTGAAGGACATGCTTCAGAAAGGGTACCGTGAAGTTACCCTGCTGGGGCAGAATGTAAATTCGTACAAATGGCTTCCCGAAGGTGAACGCAAGCCAGTACGCTTCTGGGATTTGCTTGAACTGGTGGCCGCTGTGGATCCGCTGGTCAGGATTCGCTTTACCACCTCGCATCCCAAAGACATGTCAGACAAGGTGTTGAGAATCATCCTCAAATATCCCAATATATGTCGTCACATCCATTTGCCTTTTCAATCTGGAAGTTCACGCATCCTGAAGCTGATGAACCGTAAATATGACCGCGAGTGGTACATGGATCGTATTCGTGCCATCCGCGAAATTCTACCCGACTGCGGCATCAGTACCGATGTCTTTTGCGGCTTCTGTACTGAAAATGAGGAAGATCATCAGGATACACTCTCCCTGATGGAGGAAGTAAAATTCGATGATGCCTTTATGTTTAAATATTCAGACCGTCCCGGAACTTATGCGCATGAACATTTGGCGGATGACGTACCGGAGGAAGAAAAACTAAGGCGGCTGAATGAAATTATCACATTGCACAATCGCATGTCCCTGGAAAGTAACCAACGCGATATTGGCCAAACTGTTCAAGTTCTGGTAGAGGGACCTTCCAAAAAGAGCAAGGTTGAACTTTATGGCCGTAGTTCTCAAAATAAAATAGTTGTCTTTCCTGAGAAGAACTTTAAGAAGGGCGATTATGTGATGGTAAAAGTCCATAGCTGTACACAGACTACTTTGATCGGCGAAGCAGTGGAGGAAGTAGGCAGTAATCAGTGATTAGTAGGCAGTAATCAGTGATCAGTGATTATTCGTTCATCAATATCAAACTTTAAACTCCTTAAACTCCTTAAAATATGAGCAACATTATAGAAGACTTCAACTCTTACCGCGCCAAGATGAACGATAAAATTCTTGGCTCAGGTAACAAAGTAATGAAACGCATTTACAGTGTCGACACATTGACTTACCAGGATGGCGCGCTGAGTACAAAAACCAAGGAGATGCTGGGCCTTGTTTCGTCCATGGTGCTTCGTTGCGACGATTGCGTCAAGTATCATTTGGGTAAATGCTACGAACTGGGCGTTACCACCGATGAAGTTTTCGAAATATTCTCCGTGGCCAATCTGGTTGGAGGAACAATTGTCATCCCTCATACCCGGCGTGCTGTTGAATATTGGGAAGAATTACAAAACCAGTAAGCAATTAAATATCCGAAAACAAGTTCTTTCATTAACACAACCAAGCCAAAAGAATCATGATTGAATCTCCAAACCTGTATCACTTGGAACTTGAAACGTGGAACTTGAAACTTTTGAAAGATGATAGCCATTACATCAACCGGAAATAAATTAAATAGTTTAATAGACTTGCGATTTACTAAATGTCCTTATTTTGGTATTCTGAAAGAAAGTGAAACACAATTTATCCAAAATCCTTTTTGTGATAAGAATGGAGATATCGCTGCCTTGGTTGTACAGTGGCTCAAACATCAGGGAGTGACCCTTTTGATCACAGGAGAGATAGACACAAGTGCAAAAAAATGCTTAAAGGATGCCCATATTCAGACTCTGTTAATAGATAATGATAAAAGCACTATGCAAACCATCCAGAGGCTCTGGTAATTTTGTGCAACCATTTAAATAAAGCCTTCATCCTCAATTCCCAAACACCTTACCTCTTGTTTTCAACCTATATTCATCATTGAAATTCCTTCCCAGTGGCTGGTCTTCACCCCCAATCTTATATTCATAACTTCCAAAAAGCATTTGGTATCCTTATTGCAGTATTTTGACAGGGTTCCCCATGTATCTTGTGTGTATCTTGTGTGTTTGTTGAGTGTTTAATGTGTGCTTAAAAACAACTTATACACACAATAAACACTCAACAAACATACAAGATACACACAAGATACATGGGGAACCCTGTCAAAATACTGCACTGGAGGATTAAAATGAAACACTTAGAAAAATTTATTTCTATAGTTTCATCCAATTGTTATATTTGATGGATGATTTCAAAAGCCACCATATTATCAAAGTTAACGGAGCTCAAAGCCGAACTCCAGGAAGAATATGCTGTCAAAGAGATCGGACTATTTGGTTCCTTTTCTGATGATTCATACACAGATGATAGTGACATCGATCTCACTGTAGAATTGGAAAAACCCATTGGTTGGAAATTCTTCACACTTGAAATCTATCTTGAAAAAATCTTTGGGCGGAAAATAGATTTGGTTACCAAAGGTGCGCTTAAAGAACAAATTAAAGACAGTATTTTAGAGCAAGTGAACTACGTGTAAGTAAAAAAGATCAGTGTAAATCTATTACATCAGTCAGATCAGTGTTCCTTTTTCTTCTTTTTAATTATATCAGTGTTCCTTTTTTTGGTGTTCTTGCGTGCACCACCCGAAGCTATTTTTCTTAATTTTGATGCTTTGTAAAATTAAACAAACTTCATGAAGATCCGGCAAGCAATCCTATCAGATTCTATTTCTATTATTGAATTCCAACTGGCCATGGCCCTGGAAACCGAACAGCTCGAACTCGATCAGCCCACGGTTATAAAAGGTGTGGCAGCTGTGATGGCTGATGCGTCGAAAGGCATGTACTACGTGGCCGAAGTCAATGGGCAGGTGGTAGGTTCACTGATGACCACCTTTGAATGGAGCGACTGGCGCAACGGAACAGTGCTCTGGATCCAATCCGTTTATGTTCAGCCTGAATTCCGCAAGCGAAGCGTGTTTAGCGCCCTGTACAAATACATCCGTGAAATGGTTGCCTCCAACACCGAACTTCGCGGTATCCGCCTGTATGCTGATAAAACCAACACCTCCGCTCACGACGTTTATGAACATCTCGGCATGAGCGCTGAGCATTACCAAATGTTTGAATGGATGAAGGGGAGTTGAATGGTTGGATGGTTGAAGGGTTAAATGGTTGGATGGTTGAATGGTTGAATGGTTAAAAAGAATAGAATAAAAGGTAGTTAATATAAAGGAAAGAACAAAAAAGTAATTTACATTTGATGGGATTTATTAGTTAGATCCAAAAATAAGTTCGTGTCAACAAAAAGTGAAACAAATGAAACAATTGCTCCTTATTTTATTGACTGGAATTTCAATGAATGTTTTGGGACAAATACATTCCGTTGGCATTCAAGGTGGAGTAAACCTTACAAATTTGACAGGGGATTACTTCAAAGACAGCAAATTCAGACCTGGAATTATTGGCGGATTCAATTATGAGTTGTTATTCAAAAACAACTACACCATTGGAACCGACATCCTTTACAGTCAACAGGGGTTTGTCGATAAATTCATTTTGACCGAAGATAATGGAAATGTTTTAGGGAAAGGGCCTGATTCAAAATTCTATTATGACTATTTGAGTATTCCAATTAAATTTGGTTATACGGAAGGGCAGAAATTAAAAAGTTTTGTAAAAATTGGAGTTTGTCCTTCCTTACTATTAAAAGCTGAGACAACGCTACCGATGATTGATCTATCTGGAAATTTGACCGGATATGAAAAAGTTGATGTTAAAGAGAATGCATCGAAATTCGATTTTGCAGGATTAATAGAACTTGGAATTGGTTATTCATTGAAAAATCGGTTAGAATTGATTTCATCATTAACAGGTAGAAAAAGTTTAACGACATTTTCGAACTCCGACTATTTTCGAGATAGTAAAATGAGACACTATGGTTTTTCTTTGTCGATTGGGTTAAAGTATCGATTGAATGAAAAATAACCAGCCAAAATAGCAAGCTCCCTGCATGGCGGGTTTCAACGCTACGTTGACAGGAAATTAGGAAATTAAAAAGCAATTCTTTGTAAGATATTCATCGGGAAACTACCGCCTTGCCTGTAACTGCATCTCCTATTCAAATAATGCCCAATAGAATATAGCTCTTTGACAAGTAAATGAATAGTTGAATGATTGAATGTTGCAAATGCAAAAAGCTGTAACTTTGGATAATGAAATTCAAAAGAACTGAATGAATATCGGATTTGAAATATGATAATAGATACCACCTACTACGAACGTTGTATTTCGACTTTACAAAAGGCCTATACAATGCTTAAAAAGGAAAATGCAGGTAATATCGAATACGAGATGTACAGATCTGCTTGTATCAAAGAGTTTGAAATCATTCTTGAACAAAGTGGTAAATTGTTACGTAAAGTATTGAGCCCCTATTTTCATACTTCGAAAGAGGTTGACAAACTCTATTTTAAAGAACTTTTCAGACACGCCGTGTTACGAAGTTTAATAAATGACGAAACATGTGAACGATGGATTGAGTATCGCGATAACCGAAACAACACCGCTCACGATTATGGGGTAAATTTTGCCGAAGAGACCTTGATTTTATTGCCCCGGTTTATTGCCGATGCACTGGAACTTTCTTAAATCATTAAACAACAAAGCCATGCTGCTGAAGACTAAATACAAACAAATGTTGCTCGATCTGTTTTCTGAGGTCATCCTGCCAATTGAGGTATGGGCTTATGGGAGCCGGGTAAAGGGAACTGCCCACGATGGCAGCGATCTGGATCTGGTAATAATGACCAAGGATGGCAATAAGATTCCGATTGAACTCCTGATAGAATTGAAAGAAAAAATTCGTGATAGCAATGTTCCCATTTTGGTAGATTTATTCGATTGGGCAAGGTTGCCGGAATCGTTTCATAAAAATATAGAAGCCTGCCACGAGGTGTTTTTCCCCATTCCAGAGAATATACTTAACGAACCCGAAGCAGAATATAAAAGATCTGAGGAAAAAGAATAAATGAAGTAGTAGGAAATCATAAAGACAGACAGTGGCAATTTTAAATATAATCATAGGATTTTTTTTTATCGGACTTGGTTTTCTTGTAAAAGCTTCACCGGACTTGATTGCTGGATACAATACAATGTCGATGGATAAAAAGAAGAACGTAGACATAGATGGATTATCGACCTTTTTGCGAAATGGATTAATCACCATTGGGTTGATAATAATTGTTGGGTTCGGGTTCTTTAAATTGACTGGATTTAACATGATTGCCAACTCAGTGATGCCAATTTCAATTCTTGTTGGAGTTACAATACTTGCAATTTATTCTAATCGCTTTGACCATAACAAAGACAACAAATCAAAACTGCCTTTTATTGTCTTCGGCGCTGCAACAATTTTCGTTGTGGCTTTATTTATTTACGGCTATCTTCCCTCAAAAACAATTGTCCAAAATGACACTTTACAATTCACCGGAATGTATGGATTTAAGATGCAATCATCAGATATTAGCAACGTTGAGTTGACAGACAAAATACCTGCAATTACCATTCGGACAAATGGATTTAGTTCTGGAGCATCTAAAAAGGGTTCATTTAAACTGGACAAATATGGGAAGTGCAAATTATTTCTGAATGCTGATAAAGGTCCGTTCCTGATAATTACAAACAGACTTGGAGAAAAAATAATTCTAAACGACAAAGACACGATAGTCACCAACGCGAATTACAACAACATTCAAGCGATGATTAACAAATAACTGTGACAATAGCAAACTACCTGTAAGCCGGATTTTGTTGCCTAATTAACCCTGTTTGTTAAAAAGGAAATGAATAACTTCCAGTATGCAACAATAACAAAAAAGTAATGTATATTTGATGGTGGTTTTTACTGAACCGTAATTAAACGCAGAACTATGCAGTCAAATATACTTTGGACAGGACGAGAATATTATTTCCTGGAGAAGAACATTCAGTAATTAAATAACAAGCAATTAGTATACTCAAAATACACCTTAACTCATGATTAAAAAACCAATATCTCCCGAAACTCATAAGCAGTTGATTGTTGCACAAAGGGGAGAAATAACTGAATACCACATTTATACCAAATTGGCACAACAAACACTTGATGCTGAAAACAAAAGAGTATTGAATCAGATTGCTTCCGATGAGATGAAACATTACAGGTTGTGGGAGGCTTATACCAAAGAGGAAGTGAACCCCAGCATGTGGAAAGTTTATAAGTTCTACTGGATATCAAAGATCTTTGGATTGACATTCGGACTGAAGTTGATGGAGAAGGGCGAGGAGAAAGCGCAAATCAATTACGCGCTCATTGCCACTGAGGTGCCTGAAGCACTGTTGGTTGCCGAGGATGAGAATCAACATGAAACAGAGTTGATTGGCCTGATTCAGGAAGAGCACCTGAAATACATGGGTTCGATCGTTCTTGGATTGAATGATGCCTTGGTGGAGATACTTGGTACACTGGCCGGATTGACCTTTGCGCTTCAAAATACCAAGCTGGTTGCCTTGGCCGGAATTATTACCGGCATTGCAGGCGCCTTGTCCATGTCGTCCTCAGAATATTTGTCGAACAAGGCCGATGGGAAATATGATCTGGCCATTAAGTCTGCCGTATTTACAGGCATCGCTTACGTGATAGCAGTGATCTTTCTGGTGGCGCCTTACCTGATCTTCACATCGCCCTTTGTGGCTTTGCTGGCAGCATTGTTCGACTCCATCCTGGTTGTATTTCTGTTTACCTATTATATTTCGGTCGCCAATGATCAGCCTTTCCGAAAACGATTTACCGAAATGGTGATTCTCAGTTCAGTAGTGGCCCTCATTTCCTTCGGATTGGGTTACATTGTAAGGATACTCTTCGGTATAGAAGTGTAAGATTGTTTTTAGGCACAAAAGCACAAAGGCACTAAGACACGAAGGTTCACGAAGGTTAAATAGCAATTCAACAATGTTTTTAAATGCTTCCTCCCTGAACGTATTGGCTTTCAATCTACAAAAATAGGATTTCATAGGTATCAAAATGCCAAATGCCAAATGCCATAATGCCAATACCGCCAATTGGCATTATGGCATTTGGCATTTGGGCGGAAATAAAGGACCCGAGCACTCAAGATCTGGATGGCTATGGTAACCTTCTGATCGAGAGGAATCAATCGTGATATGCAGATTCCGGATGCGACATTCATAGGTTAGACAATACAATAGTCTTTCTTAGAGCCTTCGGGTTTTAGTGGCAATATTTACCTAGTTGTAAATTTTCATACAGAACTTTAAACTCAATTAATTGTCGTAGTAAAGAATTCAAGAGTGCAACAATCGACTAGCCGGAATTTGAAACTTTGAACCTGAAACTTTAAACTATTGGAAGGTGAGCAATTATCTGTCAAAATTGATTGAGCAGGGCGAGCATCAACAGCAGGATTTTAAATACTGCATCAGCGACTCAAAAAAGATAGCCCGGTCGCTGGTGGCCTTTGCCAATACCGACGGGGGACGCTTGCTGATTGGGGTAAAGGACAATGGCAATATTGTCGGGGTGCGTTCGGAGGAGGAATACTACATGGTGGAAGCGGCAGCACGGATCTATTCAAAGCCAATGATCGCCTTTACTACCCGGCAACATTATGTCGACACTAAGACTGTACTTGAAGTTAGGATTGAAAAAAGTGCCGACAAACCTCATTACGCCATTGACGAGAAGGGCAAATGGTGGGCTTATTTCAGGAAGGATGATGAAAACCGCCTGGCCAACAAGGTGATGCTTGAAGTGTGGAAGAATCAAAATAGTATGGATGGAATCCTGATCAACTATTCGGACGCTGAGAAAATACTGTTGGATTATCTTGAAGATCATGAAAAGATTTCACTCAGTAAATATGCACGCATTGCCCATATACCCTATAAGAAAGCCGAACAGATTATCATCAACTTCAGGGTGCTCGATATTCTGAAAGATTGCTTTGTCGATAACCGCATCGACTATGCTATCAATGAAGAGTTTGACAGGGGGGAATGGGAAGGGAGAAGGTGAGAAAGTGAGAAATATAGAATAAGAAATAAGAAATAAGAAATTGAGAGGGTGAGAAAGTGAGAAATGAGCCTCTCTTCGGTGATCTGCAAGCCACTTGGAACTTGAAATTTGGAACTTTAAACCTTCACTCCGGACAGCCAATTGGATGATTCTGAAAAGTAATCCAATCAGGAACTTTTACAATTGCACATATTTTACTATCTTGCACTTTGAAACTGCATGAGGATCAATCAATCATTTAGTCTAAAAAATGGAATACTAAATATATACGTATGTTATATTGAATGGCCGGAAACTATATAAGCTAAACCATGAACAAAGTATTATACCACCTGCTAATATTGACTTTGGCCTGCATGCTTTTGAGTTGCAAACCTAATAAAACCTTTACTGAAAGCGAACTTTCCCTTATCCCTCAACCGCAGAAAATGACATTGGGAAAGTCTTCCTTCCAATTTAATAAAGGCACCAAGCTGGTCACCGAAAATGTTGATCAGAAGCTGATTGCCGCTCAGTTTGCTGAACTATTGGGAAAGCCAACGGGTTGGAATCTGGACATTGTAGTGGGTGGTGATGAAGGATCAAACCAGGTTTATTTCATAACCGAACCAATGATGGAACCTGAAGCTTATTCACTGGAAGTCTCCCAAAAGCGCATCGAAATAAAGGCAGCCAAACCGGCTGGGTTCTTTTATGCCCTTCAAACATTGCGTCAATTGCTTCCTCCGGAAATTGAAAGTGCGAAAAAAGGGAATGTAGATTGGCTGGTTCCAGTGATCAGCATTTCCGATCATCCTACCTTCAAGTGGCGAGGTTTTATGCTTGATGTGTCGCGTCACTTTTTCACCAAGGAAGAAGTGCTTAGGATGATTGACCACCTGGCAATCCATAAAATCAATACCTTTCACCTGCATTTAACCGATGACCAGGGATGGAGAATCGAAATCAAGAAATATCCCAGGCTGACAGAGATCGGTGCCTGGCGTGTTGATCATGAAGATAAACACTGGAACTCGCGTCCTAAGCAACAGATAGGTGAACCGGCAACCTACGGTGGATTTTATACCCAGGATGATATCAAAGAAATGGTAGCTTATGCACAAAGCCGCTTTGTAACCATTGTGCCAGAAATTGAAATGCCTGCCCATGTGACTGCCGCCCTGGCTGCCTATCCGTACCTCTCATGCACAGGAGGGCCATTTACTGTTTTGCCCGGAGGTGTATGGCCAATTACTGAAATTTATTGTGCCGGAAAAGATTCTACCTTTCTGTTTCTGGAAGATGTATTGACGGAAGTGATGGAACTTTTTCCTTCCAAATATATCCATATTGGTGGTGATGAAGCCACCAAAACAGAATGGGAAAAATGTCCGGATTGCAGAAAACGCATCAGAGCCGAAGGGTTGAAGAATATGAATGAATTGCAGAGTTATTTCATCAAACGCGTTGAGAAATTCCTCCATTCGAAAGACAGGGTATTACTTGGATGGGATGAAATTCTCGAAGGAGGGTTACCCGCTGAAGCCACTGTGATGAGCTGGCGTGGTTTTAAAGGAGGCATTGAAGCGGCCACTCTGGGGCACGATGTGGTGATGACTCCCAATACTGACTGTTATTTTGACTATCTTCAGGGCCCCATGGATCAGGAACCACTGGGTATCGGCGGATATGTACCTTTAAGCAAGGTATATAATTTCAATCCACTACCTCCGGAGTTGAGCCCTGAGGCCGCCAAACACATATTGGGAGGACAGGCCAACCTGTGGACAGAATTTGTGCCCAATATCAAACATGCCCAGTACATGGCATTTCCGCGTATGGCAGCCTTGGCTGAAACTTTGTGGAGTCCTAAGGACGTTCGTAGCTGGGGAGATTTTTCGCGTAGGATTCAATTGTTCATGAAACGCTATGACCAGGCAGACATCAACTATGCGAAAAGCGCTTACCTGGTAACGGCCAAAGCACAGATCAATCCGGATAAAAATCAAATCGAGGTAGCCCTGAAAAGTGAATTCGACGGAGTTCCAATTCATTATACGATGGATGGCAGCGAACCCAAGTACTCGGGATCGACTGTTTATTCTGAACCTGTTGTTATTGATCAAACTTCGACCCTAAAAGCGGTCACCTTTGTAAATGGTCAGCCTGTGGAAAAGGCCATGAGCCAGACTTTTAATATCAACAAGGCAACTGGAAGGCCTGTAACTTACATGGTTCCTTTCAGCTCTGAATATCAGGGATCGGGCGAATACACACTGGTGAACGGCGTTCGCGGAAGTAACAACTATGCTGATGGAGAATGGCAGGGTTGGATGGGAACCAACATGGAAGTGGTCATCGCGTTAGGGCAGGCCACCAAAATTCACAGCATCAAAGTGGGATCATTCCAAAGCCCCGGTTCCTTCATCTTTTCACCAAAAAAGATGGAATACTTCGTTTCTTCTGATGGGGTGAAATTCGAGAAGGTAGCGGAGGTGGTCAATGAAGCAGATTCAATTAAAGAAGAAAATCAGGTGAAGGACTTTACCGCATCGTTTGGTCCTATAACTACCAGCTTTGTAAAGGTGGTGGCCCAAAAAGGTCAGGCAGTTGAAAGACAGCCAACGTGGATATTTGTTGATGAAATTGTGGTGGAATGAACATTGCCAGTTGTTTTGAATAATATCCTGAGCTCGATCGAAGCAACACTTTGAGAAATAAAGCCATTTTCCAAAAGTGGATATAGCAAAATGAGTGTTTATGCCTTAAACGGAAAGCACACTATCTGAAAAGATGGAATTCGTTGGATACTCGTACTTTATTTCCGACAATCCGACAATCCGACACTTGAGTATTTTTAGTTTTCAAGGTTGAGATTGCTTTTAGATCCTGCCGCTCATTAAAATCAACTCCTTTTAAGATTATAGAGATAGCTCTGCCACATTCCTATTAAGTGTGAATATTCCTTATCCAGATTAATAATGCGTTGACAATCAAACCATACAGACAATTGATTCCATGTTTTTATATTCCTAAAGTTCCATCTATAAACAAGAAATTAAACTGTAATCCCACTACAAAAAGTCTAATTTACCATATAGTATCATAGAGGCCTCTCAGACACAAAAAATTATAAAATGGATAATCAATATTTTCTGTTCCCTTAGTATCTTCTTGACTTTGTGTCTAATAGTCTTTTCGGAGTGAGCTCAACTGTATTTTTATAAAATATACAACTGTCGGATTGTCGGATTGTCGGATTATCCTGAAGTAATAAAAATAATTGGGAGTATATTGCAAATTTTCTAATGAGTGCGTCATTCGGATCTTGTTTTGTCATGCTGAACTTGTTTCAGCACCTCCTCTATATACATACGGTTATATATTGACATGATACCAGTAATTGTTTCCTTTAAAAAGTTCCTTTGATCCTCTATGTAGCAGATTACATTATTTTGAGGAATAATTTTTCTAAAACCTAACACGCAGATGTTGTTTTTTCAAACTTTAGCAACTCGAATCAACACACTTATCCTCAATTCTATTTACCTTACCTAAAAGCATAAAATCACTTTTTGAATTGTCAATTAATGTAAATAGGGTTAATGTCAGGTAGTTATGGTCAATTAGTAAGGTTTAAAAAAAATAGTAAGGTTTTTAAAAACTTTACTATTGGTATATTTCCTTTGCTTATCCACAAGAATTTCATATGATACTTGCAGTCATGTTTTTACAAATAATAAAGAGAATAAAAACATGGTATTTTATCTTAAATTTTCAAGATAAATTCCATGTTTTATTCTCTTATCTTATCATTTTTCTGATCAGGCTTAAGTTTTAACCCAATTAAGCGACAAGGATAATATGTAATCCGGAAACCAGGCAGTTAATCCACAGGCATGCGTTCTGCATTTTCAGCAAGCCACATTTCAAATGATTTTAATTCAGGATCCAACTCCTTTGCAAACTTTACATCCCTGGTACGGTCAAATACATCTTCAAAATCCCGGTAAAACTGGAACATGTTTCCCAAGTCATCAGCTCCGGGGAAACCTAAGTTACGGTATTGCTCAGGAGTAATTTCATTGTAGGTTACTTCCTTTCCTAAAGTTTTTGTCAGTGCCTTAGCCATCTCATTACAATCAAGTTGTTCACCTGCAATACCTATTGTTTTACCAATCAACTCGTTGCCCCTTTTAAATATACCATAAGCACATTTGCCAATATCTTCTGCAGCTATGCCTGACAATTTTTTATCCCCCATTGGAAAAGTAATTGCTAACTTTCCATCAGCGCCTTTTTTGGGTCCCATGCCAAAGTAGAGCATGTTTTCCCAATAAAAGGTAGTTAACAAAAATGTAACAGGTACTCCGGCATCAATAAAATATTGATTAGATTCTCCTTTTGCATCAAAATGCGGTACTTTATATTTCCCTTGCAAGGTAGGCATCCGGTTGTCATCAAGGGGAATATATTTGCGGGTATCTTCAAGGGTTGACCAGATAACATGTTTTAAACCTGCTTCTTTGGCTGCTTCCGCCATATTCTTTGCTTCCGACTTCTCTTTTTCAGGAGAAAAATGATCCCAGAAGAAGGTGACAAAATAAGCGCCATAGGCACCCGATAATATGCGTTTCAGACTTTGCAGATCATCAATCTCGCCCTTTACTACTTCAGCTCCCATTTTAGCGAGTTCCTTAGCCTTGTCTGAATTTGGATCTCTTGTGACGGCACGAACAGCAAATTCACTGTTGGAGTCATTAAGAATTGCACGGACAACTCCGCCTCCTTGGGAACCAGTTGCTCCGAATACTACAATGATTTTCTTTTGAGCCATAATTTTTAGTTTTAAAAATTACAATACACCAACAAAATTAACTGATTAACCATGATGGTTTTTCATTGAATCAATGAAAAACCTACCAGCGTTTAAATATATGACAATCAGCGGATAACACTTTAAAAGATTTGCTGATATAAACAAGTACTAAATGATAAAGTTCATGACGTATTTAATATCAGAATTTTAAATAATTATCCCAAGAACAACTGAAGTTATCAGAATTAATTCCAGGTAAGCAAGCAACAAACCATGCAATCTCTGGATGTGTACGCAGTAAATTCTTATATTTGATGGATAATTTGTTGTTACTTTCAGGATGAACAAAATGAAAAATAAACACATAGGCACATAAGACACAATAGTTTAAATATTTCTATGTGACCTATGTAACTATGTGTTTAATAATAAAAAAACATGAAAAAGAAACTTGTTATTCTTTCAGGAGCTGGCATGAGCCAGGAAAGCGGCATCCGTACCTTTCGGGATATGGATGGGCTGTGGGAAGAATTTGATGTGATGGATGTGGCCACTCCTGAAGCCTGGGCCCGGAATCCGCAGCTGGTAATGAAATTTTACAACGACAGACGCAAGCAACTATACGATTGTGTGCCCAACGCGGGACATATAGGTGTGGCCGAACTGGAGAAATATTTTGAGGTCAACGTCATTACCCAAAATATTGACGACTTGCACGAGCGTGCAGGCAGTTCGAAAGTTTTGCACTTACATGGAGAATTAAAAAAATCACGCAGTTCAGTTGATGAGTCACTCATTTACGACATCGACGGTTGGGAACTAAAATTCGGTGAACTATGTGCCAGGGGAAGTCAGCTACGCCCCTTCATTGTGTGGTTTGGCGAGGCAGTTCCTGCAATGGATGAGGCCACTACAATCGTTGAACGTGCAGATATCCTGGCTGTAATTGGCACTTCGCTCAACGTTTATCCGGCAGCAGGACTGGTCAATTATGCAAAGAAGGGAACGCCGATATTTGTGATTGATCCCCATCGTCCTGAGGCCTTTATCCGCAATGTAACCTACATCCAGGAAAAGGCAGGCAAAGGGGTTGAAATTTTAAAAGAACAATTAATCAAAGAATTATGAAACAATTTTCCGTATTAATTATCCTACTGGTTTTTGTCGGAATGACTGCATATTCTCAAAGTTTCCAGGGCGGCGTGCTGGCTGGGTTAAATGCCTCTCAGGTAGATGGCGATTCATACAGCGGCTATCATAAGCCTGGAATCGTGGCGGGAGCTTATGTGCTTACCAATTTATCCAGGACAGTTTTTAGCGGAATGGAAATTAAATTCGCCCAGAAAGGCAGCCGCAAGAACCCGGATCCCAAGACAGACGATCAGGTGAAATACATCATACGGTTAAATTATATTGACATCCCGCTTTACCTTGGGGTACGCACCAGTGAAAAGACTTCTATCCTTGGGGGTTTGTCGGCAGGCTACCTGATGAGTAGTATTGAATACTTTAACGATGAGAAATTATCACCAGAAGACACCCACCCCTTCAATAATTTTGATATCCAAGGATTTCTGGGATTCCGATTCCAGGTGACCGACCGTTTGGCCATTGATTTGCGCGGGGCCTATTCCATCTTGCCCATCCGTGAGAAGCCAGGCAATGCAAAAGACTACTGGAAAGACAGCCAATTCAGCAACCTGTTAAACACAACCCTGCTTTACAGGTTTGATTTCTAAATATATACTAATCACAGGGTTTAAGTTACTCACGGGGTAACTTGGAGGCACCCCGTGAGTATAGACACTTCATTTTAACCTAACCAATGACTTCTAAATCTCTACTCCTACTCCTGTCGCTTCTCCCAGCATTTTCATCCTGTTCGGTAAAGGAGAAAACGATGGATCTGAATGATCAAAAAGTATTCAATGAATTGTCAACCTCTTTTAATAAAGAACTGCTGGAGGTATGGTATCCGCGTACCGTTGACAGTATTTACGGAGGCTTTTTAAGCGACTTCGACTATCAATGGAAGATGAAAGGCCCGCAGAACAAGATGATTGTCACCCAGAGCCGCCATGTGTGGACTTGCTCAACAGTGGCTGAATTTTATCCGCAGAAAAAAGATTATTACCTGAAGATGGCCAGCCATGGCATTCAGTTTCTAAAAGATAAGATGTGGGATTCTCAACTGGGAGGGTTTTTCACGCTGGTCGATCAAAAGGGCAATGTATTGAAATCGGGGAAAGCGGACCGGATTATGAAAGAGGCTTACGGAAACGCATTTGCCATTTATGCCTTGTCTGCCTATGTTCGCCAAACCAATGATACTTCCGCTCTTGAATTGGCGAAAAAAGCATTCCTTTGGCTCGACAATCACAGTTACGATCCTCAGGACGGTGGATATTTTCAATTTCTGGAGGCAGATGGAACACCTTTAAAGAAAGGGTTTAATGGGATTCCGCCCAAAGATCAGAACAGCTCAATTCATATAATGGAGGCACTGACAGAGTTGTATCGCGTATGGCCCGATCCTTTGGTGAAAGAGCGTTTACTGATGATGCTGGCTTTGATCCGTGACAAGATTACTACACCCAAAGGTTATCTGCAATTGTATTTAAATGAGGATTTATCGCCCCTCTCCTATCGGGATTCAACGGAAGAAGTCAGGAACAAGCGATGGATGTACGACCATATATCATTTGGTCACGATGTCGAAACTGCTTATCTGATGATAGAAGCTTCAGAAATTGTTGGGTTGAAAAATGATACACTTACCCTTCGAAAGGCTAAAAAGATGGTTGATCATTCCCTTCAATATGGATGGGATAAAACTGTTGGCGGATTTTACGAGGCAGGTTACTATTTTAAGGGTCAGGATACAGTGACGATCATCAAAGACACCAAGAATTGGTGGGCACAGGCAGAAGGAATGAATTCACTTCTTATATTGGCAGACCTTTTTCCCAACGACCCTCACAACTACAAATCACTGTTTCTGAAGGAATGGGAATATATCAAGACTTACCTCATTGACCATGAACATGGCGACTGGTATCCCAACGGCATTGACAAGCAGCCGGAGGAAAAATTGGCTATGAAATCTCAAATCTGGAAAGGCAATTACCACAATTCACGTTCGATGATGAATTGCATGAAGCGCCTGGCACCCTGATAATCTTACTCCTGGAATAAAATTCATACCCATGAGGTGATTTGAAATCATCCCGTGGGTAGTTTATATAAATCAACAGGTCCGATGAATTTAAAAATCATCGGACCTGTTGGTATTTGGGAGAAATAAACTCCTTGTATGAGTGGCAACATTGTCAGTTTAAACCTCTTTATTGACCGGTTTGCCCAGTTCCGTATAGCCCTTATCAACGCTCTCAACCAATGTTTTGGCGATATTATTGTAATAGGTTTTGGATGACTCGGAATTGTTCTTCTGCTCAGGATGATTGGCCATGTTGCGCAATTTAGTTCTCACTTTTAGGGTATCCTGAACAATTTGAAGTGCCTCTTCGTCATGTGGTTTCTGATACAAGTTGGCATAGGTCATACAATCAAGAATCAACTCAGAAACTACGTAATCTATTTCTTTTTTTAATCTTCGTTTTGTTGTCATCGCTTATTTTATTAATGATGTTAATGGATATTTCAATGATTTTGCTTCGAGTAACAATGCTTTTACCGAACCAACCTGTATTTCAGTTTCAACCTGAACTGGTAGATGGTTTTGATCATCGGTAAACCAAATTTTCATGTATTCCCCCTTGGGGAAAAAATCTCCTTGCAGTAAAAATACTGAAACTTTTTGACAACGGTATTCTTTTCCATTGCGGGTTTTCACATTCTCTTTTCCCAAATAGCGAAAATAAAGATCTTCTACCTTCCGATCTATCAACATCCGATAGGGAACCTTTTGACCTACAAAGAGTTTATTGAAATCAAACTTACGGAAATTATAAGCTGTGGCAAGCAAATCGAATGTATTTTCCTGAATAGGAAGACTGGCTGTGTACAACGGTTGATGGTCTTGTTGGATGCTGGTAGCGATTCTTCCGGTTGCATAATCGAATGAATACTGGTGGACCGAATTATTTTTGGCATGGTTTAATGCCCTTCGCGAATAATAGGGCTTGAATGAATTGTAATTACAGATAACTTCGAAAGTGTCGCGCACTGAGTAAAGCAAATCGTAGGCTTTGAAGGTTTTGCCAACAGCTTTTAAATGCCAGCATTTCTGCTCTTTATACTGAAAGGTGTCGGCTTTGAATTCAACATCACCACTTTGAATCCAAATAAAATTCAAGTTATAATAAGCCCCGTAAAGTGCATATTCGCCACTTTTGAATGGGACCTCTGTGTGTTGTCCTAAAACCTGCTCAGGACTAAAGACAATTGGAAATAAGAGTAGCAGGAAAAAGAGTCTAATCAATGGGTTCCTCTTCTGTTTTTTTGCCCTGTGCTTTTTTGCGTGCTTTTTCTTTTTCAAGGTCCACATCAATCAATTCTTTCTTAAGAGTTACGTCATAATCCATCTGCAAATTTTCTTCGGTATCAAAGTTTGAACGTACTTTGATGATTTTTGAGAAATACATCACCTGCTCCGGTTGTAAATAGTTAGCCAAATAGCCTGTATCCCATTTACCATTTTTATTCGAATCTATAATCACCCTTATCTTATATTTGTCAGGCTTCAGGTAAGGGAATTCTATTTTGCCATCTTCAAGGACCTGAATTTTCTGTAATATTCGTTCATCCTTTTCGTTCGACAGAAGTTGAACAATTGCCGGTCCGCTAAGGTTTGAGATATTCATGATAATTTTGCCATAGTAATCCTCCTTCTGAGTCTTGAACTTCTGTTCTACCTTATTGCTGGGGTTTCCGTATATGTTACGGGCAGCAGCTGAATCAATTTGAAACATATAATCAGCGTCCGGTTCCCACGGATGCTCTATAAAATACTTTCTGATCGAATTGGTATCTTTTTGGACCACTATTGGAATTTCCGTTTTAATTGAATCTAATATGGAATATAGCTTGACCATCGAAGTATTGAATGAAAGCAAAGGCTCGGGCGCTTCAATGTTGATATTTTGGTATAAATCGTGCCCCCCGGCATTGATGTTGCTTGACAAAATAATAGTAGGAACTACTGCAACTTCACTTTTCTTTTTCTTTTGTTTGGGCAACTTGGGTTTAACGTAAACCATCTCAATGGTATCAGTCTTTAGCATCATCTGATTGAGAGAATCAAGCATTTCATATTTGAGTTCAAACAATAGCGAATCGCTGCTGCTGATCAGCGTATCGGTAATCCAAACGGTCAATGAATCGCGTTTAAGGTTCGACTCGATAAATGACCAATCTTGGGTGTGGGCAATAGGTTTTATGAGGTTTATCCTGAATGAATCATTCAGTGATTCGGTGAAAAAGAAATCACATTTGTTTGCCTGATTGCGTTTATAGGAATCCAGATACTGATTAAATTTTTCTTCCTCAAACATCATCAGGTATTGGGGTTCAGGAGAATAGTCAACATGGCCGGAAACAACAATTGTATCATTTTCTTTCACGATGGTGTCATTTTCAGCACTAAACCTGGCGGAAGGAACCATGATTGAATCAGCAAAAGCTATTTTCTCCCCTGTCTGGTTGTAAGTCAAGCTGTTATCAGCATCGTTAAGGGCATACAAACGGTAATTGCCTTTTGCCACATTATCAATCAAAAAAAGGCCCTCTTTATCAGTTGTTGCAATGTAATCAGGAATACTGTCGATAAAAGACGTGTAGTCCAATTGTCGGTGCAACATGACCAGCACTTTTTCAATGGGTTCATGGTTAAGAGCATCTTTTACATATCCGGCAACGCGCAGGCTATCATATGAAGCACCGGTACTGAAAGAAAACCTTAAATCTTTAATTGGATTCTTTTCATTGTTATCCGCCACTGCATCTTTAAAATCAAGTGAATAAGTTAATTCCTTACGCAGGTCTTCCGTAAATTCAATAATGAGAGTTTTGCCCTTCATTTTGATGATGGGCTTTTTTTTCATAGGAGGTGAAATAACCAGTTTGTCACTTATACCCTCCTGAATAATAAATTCATCGAATGTAAAGCGCAGATCTGAACCTTTAAAATTAGTTCCCCGCAAGGCAGGTTCAGTTCTTAACACCATCGGCGGAATGGAATCTTTGACGCCCCCGGTAGGCGTGCCCTGATTGGCACAGGAAGTATTGAATACCAGGTAAAAAAGAGAAGCGCTTAATAAAAGAAGCACAAAGCTTTTGATCCTGAAAAAACCCATTGGGCCCCTGCCCGGGATTACCTGTTGCAGATTATTGTTTTTATCAATACTCATTTGTTCCATAGTCATAAAAGTCACTGCAAACTTACTAAATCCTCAAAACATAGGATAACAAGCTCTGTTAATTTATGTTTTATCTTTATTGAATTAATAGAAGCTATCCTAAATCTGGAAAAACAACAGCAAATCCTCTTAATTAACGTACCTTCAATCTAAGCGCAAATC
>Ga0123337_10001570_pt1 | contig 28809 bp, 19 predicted proteins | sample frozenSSSSmetaG_FD_89792 | JGI IMG/M metagenome (GOLD analysis project Ga0123337, IMG submission 89792) | Glacier valley bacterial and archeal communities from Borup Fiord, Nunavut, Canada, to study Microbial Dark Matter (Phase II) -... | ecosystem: Environmental > Aquatic > Freshwater > Ice >...
GGCCTCGACGCCATCGGCATCGCGATGATGATGCTCCGCTCCGGCCTCGCCACCCGCGCCCTCGCCGTGGCGGTGGATCTGCCGCTGGTCCCAATTCTGTTGGATAACTACGCCTCCTCCGGGATCCTCTCGATGCGGCCGGACCTCGATCCCTATCATCCGGAAACCTCCGGCTTCATCCCCTCCGAGGGAGCCGCCGCGATGGCCATTGAGATGACCTCCGGTGACTTTCCGCAACTCGTCCACTACGGCTGCAATTCCGACGCCTGCGATCCCGTCGGCATCCCAGCCGATGGTGGACGCACTCCCGAGCTGTTGGAAAAAGCCGTGCAACTCTGCGGACCGCCCGTCGCGGTTTGTCCGCATGCCACGGGCACCGCCGTGCAGGGAATCGCCGATCCCGCCGCGCTGTCGCGCGTCTTCGCCGGCCGTGAGCCGACGCTCCATCTGCTCAAGCCGTTCACCGGCCATACCATCGGCGCGAGCGGCATGTTGGAGAGTGTGATACTTGGCCGTTTCCTGAGGGACCGCCAACTGCCACCGAATCTCCCGAACCGCCACCAGCCCGCCGGATTTCTCCTGCCGGACGAAGTAATCGCCGTCGGCGGACCGGTTTACAAACTCTCCCACGGCATGGGAGGTCACAACGCTTTGTTAGTTCTTTCGCCCTCATGAACCCGCCAGCCCGTCTCGAAGTTTCCATGGATGACCAGACCCTGAAGGTGATTCAGGGAGATGAATGTCTGCGCGAGTTCACGATCTCCACTTCCGCCAAGGGAATGGGATTTGTGGAAGGCACCTATCGCACGCCGACAGGCCGCTTCCGGATTTCGGAAAGGATCGGTGACGGCGAGGCCAGCGGCACCATTTTCAAAAGCCGCGTCCCGGTCGGTAAATGGTCGCCGGGTGAGACATTCGAAGGAGATCTGGTGCTCACCCGCATTCTGCGGCTTGAAGGACTGGATGCAATGAACGCCAACACTTTGCAACGGAACATCTACATCCATGGCACCAACCGCGAGGACATGCTCGGCGGTCCCGCGAGCCACGGCTGCGTCCGCCTCGGCAATGCGGAGATGATCGAATTGTTTGAAATGACAAACGAAGGTATGGAGGTTGAAATTTTTCCCATGACCCGGAAACACGGCAAACTGTTGTTCATCGATTGTGATTCCACACTGTCCACCATCGAAGGCATCGACGAACTCGGACGTGCGAAGGGAGATGAGGTTTTCGCCCAAGTGGTGGCGCTCACCCATGCTGCGATGAACGGCGAGGTTCCGATCAATGAGGTCTTTTCGCGAAGGATGGAGATGATCCGTCCGGACCGCGCACTGTGTGATCAAGTCGCCGCGCTTTATGTGGAAACCATGGTCCCGGGTGTGGATGAATTCATCCGTGATTTGAAAAACGACGGCTGGCTGCCGGTCATTCTTTCCGGTGGATTCGCGCCGTTGATCATGCCTCTGGCGAAGGTGCTCGGCATTGATCATGTCGAGGCCGTGCCCCTGTATTTTGATGAGAACGGCAACTATACGGACTATGGCAGGGACTATCCCACCACCCACAACCTCGGCAAGAACGAGGTCATTCGTGAGTGGAAGGACGCGCTTCTGCCCGAACGTGTGGTGATGATAGGTGATGGCGTTTCCGATCTGGAGACGCAACCTGATGTCGATCTGTTCGTCGGCTTCGGTGGTGTGGTCGCTCGCCCGAAGGTGGAGCAAGGTTGTGACTACTGGCTCACCGACATGCATGACCGCGGCGGATTGATGAATATCATCTCCGGCGGAAAAATAGATGATGTGATCGCATAGTTTCTCTTCATATAGAGGATACAGATTTAGCTTGCTAGCGGGTCGCGCAAACATAGGGTGCGGTCGACATGAGTACAACTGCAAAGAAATCAGCCGTGAAAGGCGTCCGCTATACCGACGCACAGAAGAAGGAAGTCATCGACTTCGTCACCACTTTCAACACGGCCAACGGCCGCGGCGGCCAGAGCAAGGCTGCTGAGAAGTTCAATATTTCACAGATCACCATCGCCGCCTGGCTGAAGGGCGCGGGCGCCGCTGCTCCTGGCAAGAAGATCGTCACGAAAGCAGCCAAGGCACCGAAAGCGGAAAAAGCACCGAAGGCGGAAAAAGCACCAAAGGCGGAGAAAGCCGCGAAGGCACCCAAGGCTGCGAAAGCGCCAAAGGCCGCCAAGGCACCGAAGGCGAAGACGTCAAAAGCCGGCACACGCTATACTCCCGAGCAGAAGAAGGAAGTCGTCGATTTCGTCGCCACTTACAACGCCGCCAACGGCCGCGGTGGCCAGAGCACGGCCGCCGCGAAGTTCGGTGTTTCTCCTCTCACGGTGATGGCATGGCTCAAGGGAGACGGCGCACCGAAGGCAGCGAAAAAAGGCAAGGCAGCAAAAGCCGTCAAAGCTCCGAAGGCTCCGAAGGCTCCGAAGGCTCCGAAGGCTCCGAAGGCAGCGAAAGCCGCCAAGGGTTCCGAAGCGGGTTTCGGTGCCAAGCTCAATTCGCTCGTCACCCTGAACAAGCAGCTCCAAAAGGCTGAATCCGAAGTCACCAAGGCCCAATCGGCCTTCACCAAGGCACAATCGGATCTCACCCTGCTCAAGGCGAAATTCAATTCGCTCAAGGCTTCGCTCTGATCAATCTCTCCCAAAACCCAAAAAAACAGGCCGTCTCCCGCAAGGGAGGCGGCCTTTTTTGTTACCAGGAAATCGTCGTATCCATGTCCTTCCAGAGCATCATCTCTCCTTCGAACACGAAGCGTCCGAGGAACGCCTGCTCCTTGAGCAGCAGCGGCAGCCAATGGCGGTCGTCCTCCCACATCCGATGATAGGGAATCTTGTCGAGGTCAGTCCATACGGGCGCGGCTTCATCGGTCTCGGTTGGCGTCCCGGTGAAATCATCGGACCGATAGACATGGCAGAGGATGTCCGCATAGTCCGACATGGAAAACCACAGCTCGCCGAGTTTCCGCGGCGCGTGTGGTGTGATGATGAGTTCTTCCTGCGTTTCGCGGATGACAGCTTCGAGCGCCGTTTCACCGGGATCGATCTTGCCGCCCGGGCCGTTGATCTTGCCTTCGCCCAGCCCGCGCTTTTTTTCGATGAGGAGGATCCGCCCGTCCTTGATGATGAACATGAGGGTGGCGTGGATTTCTCCCTGCCAGGAGGTCCAGTCGATGGGTGAGGGGGCTTGCATGAGGTTCAGTTTCCGGCGGCGGCGTAGGCTTCCACGCTGTCGCAGGTGCAGACGAGGTTGCGGTCGCCGTGCACGTTGTCGATACGGCCGACCGACGGCCAGAACTTGTGCTGGCGCAAATAGGGCAGGGGGAACGCCGCCTGTTCGCGGGTGTAGGCGTGAGTCCAGTCGTTTCCACAAACGGTCTCGCAGGGATGCGGCGCGTGTTTGAGCGGGTTGTCATTCGCATCGAGTTCGCCGCTGATGACGGCGGAAATTTCGCTGTGGATGGAGATCATCGCGTCGCAGAAGCGGTCGAGCTCGGCTTTCGATTCGGACTCGGTCGGCTCGATCATCAGCGTGCCGCCGACGGGCCAGCTCATGGTCGGCGCATGGAAACCGTAGTCCATCAGGCGCTTCGCCACGTCCTCCACCGTGATGCCGCTGGCGTCTGATAGAGGGCGGACGTCGATGATGCATTCGTGGGCGACGAGGCCGTCGTGACCGGTGTAGAGCACCGGGAAATACGGCGAGAGCTTTTTGGCGATGTAGTTGGCGTTGAGGATGGCGACTTCGGTGGCTTCCTGAAGTCCGTCCGGTCCCATCATCGCGATATACATCCAGGAAATCGTGTTGATCGATGCGCTTCCCCACGGAGCGGAACAGACGGCGCCTTCTTTCGAATCGAGTTCGCCGTGGCCAGGGAGATAGGGAAGAAGTTGTTTCGCCACGCCGATCGGCCCCACGCCCGGTCCGCCGCCGCCGTGCGGGATGCAGAAGGTTTTGTGGAGATTCAGGTGGCAGACATCCGCGCCGATCAGGCCGGGCGAGGTGAGTCCGACCTGGGCGTTCATGTTCGCGCCGTCCATGTAGACCTGCCCGCCGGCGTCGTGGATGATGTTGCAGATGTTGCGGATGGTTTCCTCGAACACACCGTGCGTCGACGGATAGGTGACCATGAGAGCGGCTAGATTGTCGCGGTGCTCCTCGGCGCGGGCGGTGAGGTCGGCGACGTCGATGTTGCCCTTTTCATCGCACTTCACGCCGATGACTTTCATGCCGACCATCACGGCGGATGCCGGATTGGTGCCGTGGGCGGAAACGGGGATGAGACAGATGTTCCGGTGCGAGTCACCACGCGCGAGGTGGTAGCGGCGGATCGCTAACAGTCCTGCGTATTCGCCTTGCGAGCCTGCATTCGGTTGGAGCGAAACGCCTGCGAAGCCGGTGACTTCCGCGAGCCAGCCTTCGAGCGTGGCGAGCATTTCGCGGTAGCCCTGGCTCTGGTCGGCGGGGACGAAGGGATGCAGTGAGCTGACTTCCGGCCAGCTCAGCGGAATCATTTCGGACGTGGCGTTCAGCTTCATGGTGCAGGAGCCGAGAGCGATCATCGATTCGTTGAGCGCGAGATCCTTCGATTCCAAGCGCTTCAGATAGCGGAGCATTTCCGTTTCCGAGTGATAGCTGTTGAAGACCTTTTGCGTGAGCAATGGCGAACAGCGGGAAACTCCGGCGGGCCATCCGGCCGCGTTCTGACGAGCGGCATCGAGGTCCGCGCCGAAGAAGCCTGCGATGCGGATGACGTCCGCATCGGTGGTGGTTTCATCGAGCGAGATGCCGAGGTGATCGGCGTCGATCAGGCGCAGGTTGATCCCGGCAGCGGCGGCGGTTGATAGAATTTCCTGCGCCTTGAGCGGGACCTTCGCGACGATGGTGTCGAAGAAAGGACCGTCCTCGATCTCGACCTTGCTGGCGGTGAGGATCGATTTGAGATCGCAGGTCTGCGCGTGGATCCGGTTGGCAATGCGTTCGAGTCCCTCAGGGCCATGATAGACCGCATACATCGATGCCATCACGGCGAGCAGGACCTGCGCGGTGCAGATGTTGGAAGTGGCCTTGTCGCGGCGGATGTGTTGCTCGCGGGTTTGAAGAGATAGGCGGTAGCCGGGTTTGCCGCGCGAATCGACGGAAACCCCGATGAGCCGGCCGGGCATCTTGCGTTTCAAGGAATCGGCGCAGGCCATGAAACCGGCATGAGGACCGCCGAATCCGAGCGGCACGCCGAAGCGCTGCGAGGAGCCGACGCAGATGTCCGCGCCGAATTCACCGGGGGCCTTGAGAACCGTTAGCGCCAGAATGTCAGCCGCCGCGATGGTGACCGCGCCCGCGGATTTTGCCTTCGTGAAAAATTCCGTGAAGTCGTCGATGCGGCCGCGGGTGTCAGGATACTGCACCAGCACGGCGAAAAGTCCGTCGCAGCCCGCGGGCTCGAATTCCTGCCAGTCACCGACGACGACCTCGATGCCCAGCGGCTCCGCACGGGTGATCACCACGTCGATGGTCTGCGGATGGCAGCGATCGGAAACGAAGATCGCCTTGCCCTTCGGTTTTCCGGCGAGCGCGAGGCTCATCGCTTCGGCGGCGGCAGTGCCCTCGTCGAGCAGCGAGGCGTTGGAAACATCCAGACCGGTGAGGTCGGTGATCATTGTTTGGAAATTGAGCAGCGCCTCGAGGCGACCCTGCGCGATCTCTGCCTGATAGGGCGTGTAGGCGGTGTACCAGCCGGGATTTTCCAGAATGTTCCGCTGGATGACGCCCGGCGTGTGGGTGCCGGAGTAGCCTTGGCCGATGAACGACTTGAGCACCTTGTTTTTCCCCATGATCGTTTTCAGCCAGGCGAGCGCTTCGTGTTCCGACCGGGCTTCCGGCAGACTGAGAGCGCCTTCCATGCGGATTCCGGCGGGCACTGCGGCGTCGATGAGGGCGCTGAGCGATGGGTAACCGGTGTCGCGAAGCATTTCCTCGCGTTCTGAACCAACTGGACCTAGGTGACGGCTGCGGAAATCGGTACGGGCGGACATTTTGATAAGAGTTGGGGGCCTGGGGGGATCTGAAATCCGCATGGTCTCGCGGACGCCCTCTCCAATAGTGGAAAATGCCCCCCGCGCAACTCTCGTTCGTGACAAACTTCCCTCAGACCGCGTCTGCTGAAAACAGGCTGGCGGCGTCGGCGATCACGCGCTTTTGGAGCTGACGCCGCTTGGCCTTGAGCAGTTTCCAAAGCGAGGGCGCGAAATTCGCCGTGAATCCGTGGTTTTCCAACCAGGCGGAGAGAGTCGCGATGTCGTTCTCATCGCCTAGCAGCTCGGCGATTTCCGCCATCCGCGGGTCGATCAGAATAGTGTCGGCCGGCAGGAATCCGACCGCTCCGAGGTAGGCCTTGAGGGCCTTGCGGGCGTCGTGGAAATCCTCCTCGGCGCGGTGATCCAGGTGCAGGCAGCGTTTGCGGACCTGCTTGCCGAGCTTTTTCATGCTGCCGGTTACTGTTTCGTCGAGATTTTCCTCGGCCAGTTCCGCCAGCGCCTTGCGGGCTTCCGCGACTCGCTCGATGCACCAGGAAACCGTCTCCGGCGGCGGGCGGCGGGCGGCGGAATGCGTTTGCTGGTCAAGCAGTCCGGCGATTGCTGCGGCGACTTTCGGGTCCTCGTCCGGGGCGTGGAGATTCCATGTTTTCAAGCGCGAAACCGCATCGCGCGGGCCGGAAAGGAGGCGGCCGATCGCTTGGATTTCCTTCGCCGCGCCTTTCAACCGGAAAAGCGCGAAGCCTCCGCGCAGCGTTTTTCCGAGCTTGCGGATGGCGTGCACTTCCTCGGCGATGCGGCCCTTGGAATCGAGCAATCCGTTGAGCAGGTTCTCCATGTTCTCGCAGCCGGCGGCCAGTTGATCGCGGGCGAATCGGGCGTTGGATGGGAGCGGAGGATTCATCGCGGGAGAAGGAACCGGAAACGAAGCCGCTTGTCAGCGATCATCGTGTGACAAATAGTCAGCCAGAGTTTGCCTGATTTAGCGATGAAAACCTTTGTCGCAGCAACGACATGACCGTTTTCAAACATTTGGTGATCCTCCTGTTCATCGTCCGGGTCCATGCCGCGGGGAACGACTGGATGCGCGATCTCGACGGCAAGCTCCGCCTGTCCGAACTCTCCATCCCCGGCACTCACGATGCGGGCGCGACTCTCGAGCCTCTCCCGGGAACCGCGCGCTGCCAGAGCCTTTCCATCGCCGGGCAGCTCGCTGCCGGAGTCCGCTTTCTCGACATCCGCTGCCGGCATGTGAAAGACTCGTTCTCCATCTATCACGGACCGATCGATCAGAAGCTGACTTTCGCCGAAGTGATTGAGGCATTGCAGGTTTTCCTGACAGCGAATCCCGGTGAATGCGTGATCATGTCGGTGAACGAGGAAAGCACCGCATCGGGAAACTCCCGTGATTTCGGGAAAACCTTCGCCAGTTATATCGCCAGGAATCCCTCGCTCTGGATCTTGGGTGAGGACATCCCGACCTTGGCCGAGGCGCGTGGGAAGATCGTGCTTTTCCGCCGCTTCAGGTCGTCGGAGAAGCTGGGGATAGACGCCTCCCGCTGGCCGGATTCCTTTACATTCACCTCCGGAAAAATCCGTGTGCAGGACCGTTACAAGGTCACGGACAACGATTCGAAATGGGCCGCCTTCACCGAATTTCTCAACGAAACTCCCAAGAGCGACCTGCTTTCTATCAACTTCGCCAGCGGCGTGCGGTCGGATTTCGGCCTGCCGGATATCACCGCGGTTTCCAATGATATCAACGCCCGCATCACCCGTCATTTCACCGATCATAAGATCGGCCGCGCCGGCGTGATCGTGATGGACTTTGCCGACGCCGCGAGGTGCGCGCTGATCTATCAAACCAGCCTGCGGCAATGATCAGCGCGGCAGCATTTCCTCGATCAGTTCGCAGGTGCGGCCCATCCAGTCCGTGTCTTCGAAAAGAGTGGCGATTTCCTTCGCTCGCCTTCTGACTTTTTCATCGCCGAGCAGCTTGTCCAGCTTCTCCGCGATGCGCGTCGCCTTGAAGTGTCTGGGATGCAGCCCGTCGCCCACGCCCAGGTCCCTCACGCGGCTCAGCGTGTCGAGCTGGTCATGGGCCATCGGCTGGACCAGATGCGGGATGCCCGCCTGCAGGGTTTGGGCGCAGGTGCCGATGCCGCCATGATAGACCAGCGCCGCCGCACGGGGCAGCACCTCGCTGAACGGGATATAGGAAAAATGCCGGATCTCCGGCGGCAGGTTTGAGGGAATCGTCTCATGAAACGGCGTGAGCAGGATGCCCCTGCGCCCCATCAGTTTCAACGCCGCCACCGCCTCCGCGAAAAAGGCGTGGCCGTGTTTCATCGCGCTGCCGGGAGTGAAAACCACCGGAGCCTCGCCAGCTGATAGGAATTCCTCAAGCTCCGCGGGCAGCTCGCGCATGCCTTTTTCATCAAACAACGGAAACCCCGTAAGTCTGGTTTGCGACGGCCAATCCGGCTGCGGCGCGGCGAACCAATCAGGAAAGAGTCCGATCACCCGGTCCGGCGAGTGCCACCATTCCGCGAGCATGTTCCGCACCGGCGGCAGGCCGTGTGTCTTTCTGAATCGGTTCAACCCGGGGCAGACCAGCGCGTCCAGCACCTTGCCCGCGATCTTCCATTGCAGCGCTTTCAGGAACTTCGGCGACGATTGGCCGAACACCATGCCATGCAGGACCGGCTGGCGGTAACAGCTTGGAAAAAGCGAGGGTGCCACATGCACCGTGACCAATGGAATATCTAGCAGGTCGCGCGCGTTGCGTGCGGCGAACGCGAGCGAGCTGCAGACCATCACGGTTTTTCCCGGCCGATTCAACTCGCGGGCATATTCCAAGATCGGCTCGTAGCTCGGATCCACCGCGTGCTTCACCACCGTCGGCAGCGCCTTCACGGGATGCCACAGATCCGGATCATCCTGCACGGTTTGAAATCTCTCCGCCGATCCCAGTTCTCGGAATCCGAATCCTGCCCTCTCGACGAGTCCCTTGAAATGACCGCTGGTGATCAGAAATACCTCGTGCCCCCGCGCCTGCAACGCCAGCCCGAGCCGGACGAACGGATGCACGTCCCCCGCGCTGCCGATGGTGTAGATGAGGACTCGCATGGAAATCGTGCTTATGCGCAATTGAATCCGGTTTTCACCAGCAGGCGACTCAATTAGAGAGGGCTTCTCTCCCGACGAATCGTTCCGCTGGATTCTTCCGCGGAATGGGCGATGATGATGCCGTCATGAAGGAACTCTTTCGCGAGCAGGATATCACCCGGGTCAGTTACTACAAGGCGGTGCTGCAGGATCAGGGGATCGCGACCATGATCCGGAATGAATTCCTGACCGGCTCGGGTCTAACGGAAATTCCGATTCCCGAGTTTTTCCCGGCGCTTTGTGTCCTGAACGACGAGGACTACGCTCCGGCGGTGAAGATCATCCGCGAGCATCTCACGGCGAACCAGGTGAACGCCGATATCGAAATCAAATGCGCTTCCTGCGGTGAGACGAATCCAGGGAACTTCGACACCTGCTGGTCCTGCGGAAATACGGTGGCGGGAACTGGGGATGGGCCGGGAGGTAGGTAGTTCAACCTTTCAGGGTGTATTCCTAACGAAACGAAGACACCCTAAAGGGTTGAACTACGTACGATGCCTTCACTCAAGCCACACGGATTTCAGATAGGACACGTCCGTGAAATCCTCCGGCATGGCGGCGTGGCGGGCTTTCAGGCGGCGCGGGATGGCGGTGAGGAGCTGGCGTTCGAATTCGATCGGCGTCATGCGGCGGAAGTTCGTGCAGCAGAGCAGCCAGCCACCGGGTGCGAGGATTTTGTTAGCTAGCGCGGCGAGCTCGCCGAAGTTTTCCTCCACGCGGAAGACCTTGCCCTTTTCATCGCGGGAGAAGGTCGGCGGATCGAGCACGATGCCGTCGAAGGTGCGGCCTTGTTTGGCAAAACGTTTCAACCAGTGGAATGTGTCGCCCTTGCAGAAATGATGGGCCGCGGGATCGAGGCCGTTGTGGGAGAAGTTCCGTTTCGCCCAATCGAGATACGGTTGTGATAGATCGAGCGTTGTCGTTTCCGCTCCGGCCATGGCGGCGGAGACGGAGAAGGCGCCGGTGTAGGAAAAGGTGTTGAGCAGGCGTTTTCCCGGAGCCATGCGCTGGCGGACTTCGGCGCGGTTGTCGCGCTGATCGAGGAAGATGCCCTGCGAGTAGCCGGACTGGAACGAGATTTCCAGACGGATGCCGTTTTCGAGCATGAGGAAGGGTTCGATGATTTCGGGGCCGGATAGGTGGCTTGGCGATTCCTTCTGATGCTGGTCGAGCCGTTTCCAATAACAGGAAACTCCGCGGTCGCGCATCCACTCGCGGAATTTCGGATCGAGGTGGTCGCCCGGTGTGGAAACCAGCCAGCGTCCGGCGAAGGTTTCGAGGATCGTTCCGGGCAGGCCGTCGCCAGCACCATCGATGAGGCGCACGGCGTCGGTTTCCTGAGTGAGCAGGCTGCCGCGTTTAGAGACGGCGTTTTGAAAGGAAGGATGCATGGAGCGGGCGGGAAACTAAGGACGGATCGCGCTCACGGTGAGCCTGATGTTTCCGGCCATCGCGACGATCCTTACTGGATGGTGAAGGTGCCCCAGGTGGTCTCCGTGTAGGCGGGGTTGCCACTCGGATAGACTTTCGCGATGCTCTTGAAGGTGCCGGATTTCAAGCTTTGGAAGTAGAGGGTGACGGTGGCGTAGTCGGAGGCGTTGCTGTATTGCAGTTTGAGGTTCGCCGCTTGGACCTTCTTGCCGTTGTAGCGGGTGTTGGTCGTTTTGTAGGAGTAAGTCGCCGAGTTTTTCCCGTTCGGGTCTTTCACCGTGGCCTTGGGGGCGGAGTCGATCGTGACGGTGGAGAGCGACTGAAGATCGGCAGGGAACCGGTTGAGGTATTCAGAGGCCCTGAGGGTGAGTTTCAACTTCTGCCCGCTGAGAAGCGGCATCGGCGCGATGACCTTGGCGGTGGGTTGCGGCCACTTCAATTGCGCGACGAAATTGCCGGCCGAGAGTTTTTTGGTCCCGGTTTCCACCAACAGGCGGTTCACCCAGCCGGCGGTGGTGAATTCCAGCACGGCGATGGTGAAATAGTAGTCGCCGGTGACGGTGGGCACATCGGACGGGGCGCTCACCGTGAAGTTGGAAAACTGGTAGCCGCCGCTGATCTGTCCGAGCGAGTATTCCCCGACCATCGATCGGGTGGACGAGGGAGTCTGTGACGCCCACAGCACCAGCTTGATGGTGCCGGAGACGGTGCCCGCCGGGCTGTTGTTCTGCAGTCCGCCGTCCATCTGGAACGTGAGGCGTGGCTCGGTGACATTCCAGGTCAGGTCGCCGTTGAGATTGAGGATCGCGGCGTCCATCCTCGACAGGCAGAACAGCATCACGAGGGCGGCAAAGAGAGTTTTCATGGGTGTTTCATTGGATTTCGGATTCCGGAAGTCAAGCGGAAGAACCCGCGTGCTGCTTCGCAGGATGATCCGGCGGGAGGGGGCGGCTTGGATCCGCCGACCTTCGAAAATCTCGGATGGAGGTGATTGCCATGACTCGGATTTCCCGTTACATCAGGCTCGAAATGAGCGCACTCAACGATTCCCTCACCGCCGCGGTTGCCGATGGCAAACTCCTCGAATCCGCAAAAAGCAACATTCTGGCGCTGTTGAGCGGCACGACGAGCGAGGTCGCGCCGAAAGCCATCGACGAATTGGTGGCCGGCGGAGCCTGGGAGGAACTCAACGACCGGTTTTTCAAAACGCTCGCTTTCGGGACCGGCGGCCTCCGCGGACGGACGATTGGCAAGGTGGTGACCACTGCAGAACAAGGAAATGGCGGCCCGAACGATCGCCCGGAGCACCCCTGCGTCGGCACCGCGACCATGAATTTCTACAACCTCAGCCGCGCCGTCCGCGGGCTGATCGCCTACGCGAAGCAGTTCGCCGGTCCGAGCCGCAAGCCGGTGCTCGTCTTCGCCCATGACACCCGCCATTTCTCGCGCGACTTCGCGGAATTCTGCGCCAAAACCTGCGCCGACCTCGGTTGCGACGCGTATCTCTTCGACGGACCCCGCGCCACGCCCCAGCTTTCCTTCGCCGTCCGCGAGCTCCGAGCCGATGCAGGCGTAGTCCTGACCGCCTCGCACAACCCCGCCCACGACAACGGCTTCAAGGCCTACTTCAACGACGGCGCGCAGATCGTCGATCCCCACGCCACGGCGATCATTAACGAGGTGAACGCCATTACCAGCGAGCGCTACGAGCCCGTCGCCGAATCGGCGCGCGGCAGCGTCACCCTCCTCGGTGCGGAAATGGACGAGCGCTACATCAGCCGTCTGAAAACCCTGCTGCTCCAGCCCAAGCTCCTCGAAGGCGCGGCGACCAAGATCGTTTTCACCAACCTCCACGGCACCGGCGGCCACATCAACGTTCCCATGCTCCGTGGCCTCGGCTTCGAGGTAATAACAGTCCCTGAGCAGGACATCCAGGACGGCCGTTTCCCCACCGTGGAATCGCCGAATCCGGAGAATGGCCCCGCTTTGAAAATGGGCATCGATCTCGCCGAACAATCCGGTGCGGAAATCGTCATCGGCACCGATCCCGACGCCGACCGCATGGGCGTAGCCGTCCGTGACAGTGCAGGAAAAATGGTCCTCCTAACGGGAAATCAGATCGGCTCGCTGATGGCATGGTATCGTTTGAAAACCTGCTTTGAACTCGGCTGGCTCACCAATGCCAACCGCAGCCGCGCCGTGCTCGTCAAAACCTTCGTCACCACCGAGCTCCAGCACGCCATCGCCGATGGCTTCGGCGTCGGTGTGGTCGATACGCTCACCGGTTTCAAATACATCGCCGGCAAGCTGCGCAAATACGAGGAAGCCATTCCTGCCGACAAGAAGGGCGACTACCGCTCGCTAACGGAAGCCCAGACCCGCGCGCTGCGGCTCGAATATTCGCGCTTCTTCGTCTTCGGCGGTGAGGAAAGCTACGGCTACCTCGGCTCCGACGCCATCCGCGACAAGGACGCGAACGGCGCGACCCTCATGTTCGCCGAAGTCGCCGCCTATGCGAAATCCGTCGGCAAGACGCTGACCGGGCTGTTGGACGATATTTACACCGAGTATGGCTTCTATCTGGAGATCGGAAAATCGCTCGTCATGGAAGGTGCCGACGGTGCAGCGAAAATTTCTGCTCTCGCGAATTCCTATGCCGAAAGCCCGCCGACCGAAGTCGATGGCTCCGCCGTGTTGCGCGTCCGCGATTTCGCGAAGCAGGACCTCTTCGACCAAGAAGGCGATCTGCTGCCGAAGGAAAAAATGCTCTTCGTCGATCTGGAGGACGGCCGCTCCTTCGCCGTCCGCCCGTCCGGCACCGAGCCGAAGATCAAGTTCTACCTCTTCGGCAAACACGCGCCCGGCGGCGATCTCGGCGCTAACAAAACAGCGGTGAAAAGCGGCCTCGCCAATCTCTGGAGCTGGATCGAAGCCGACGCCGCGAACCGATAAGGAGCCACGACATTCCTGTCGTGGAGCCAGTGGGAAGCGAAAGTAGAGCCTGAAAAGGCCGTGATTTCTCGTTTCTTTCGCACGCCGACCGAACCCGGCCGTCCATAAGGCCCTGATCCTGCGGGCGCAGGCGGGAGTCTTCGCTCAATTGGCATTTGTCTGAAAATTAATGCAATCAATGCGGCGGCGTGGACGTATTTCGGGCTACCACCGATGAAAACCCAGGCCCAAACCCATCGAAATCCGCCTGTTTTCCGAACCTTTGCCGGAATCGCGGCAACGGTGACCGTTCTCACCTGTCCCCTGACCGCCGCCGATGAAATCGTCGCGACCGGCGCGGGCAGTTACTCGACCGTCCTGCCGAAGGGATGCAAACCGCTGCCGGACAAAATCTTCAAAACCTCCGCCGTCAAAGGCCCGACGGTCACCGGCCAGTGGTGGAGTTCGCTGCTGTGGCAGGAATTTTCCAACAACCTGTTCGCCCATCCGCTGGGTATGGTCTGCACGCCGGAAGGGCTGGCCATCAGCTATCCGGGAGCGGGCCTGACGAGCAACAAGGGCGCGATCAACGGCGGCAAGGTGACCAAGGACGGTGATTTGAAAATCGGCCTCAGCGGTGGAACTCCGTTCAAAGCCGCGGAGTGCGACGGCTATTCGGACTGGTTCGTCACCGCGGCTTTCGCTGCGGGCGATCAGACACTGAAGACCACATTCGGCCATGGCAGCCCGTTTGTTTACTGCACTTACACGGGCGGCGATCTGATGCTGCGATTCAACGGAGCGCCCAAGGTCTGGTCCGGAACCGCGAAGGACGCGGTGCTGGGCGTAAGCGCCGGGGGCAATCATTACGGTCTGTTCGGAGCCACCGGATCGACCTGGAGCGGGATCGATGGCACCACCTTCACGAACCAAACCGCAGGGAAAACCTACTTTTCCGTGGCGCTTCTGCCGGACGATAAACCTGAGACTCTCGCCCTCTTCAAGCGTTATGCCTACAACCATGTCACCGACACCCAGGTGGACTATCAGGTAGTTCCGGGCAAGGTGAAGGCGGCTTACGTTTTCAAAACGAAAAACCAGGAGGGCTCGGAAACCGGCACTCTTTTCGCACTCTATCCCCACCAGTGGAAATACACCTCCACGAAGCTGACGGAAGTGACCTACGCCTCGGTGCGCGGCACGATGAAAGTGGCGCAAGGCACGGGATTTGTCACCGAGGTGCCGATCCAGGGAGTGCTGCCGGTGTTGCCTGCGGAGGGCATCAAAGACCGGGAGCGGATGTTAGCATACCTGCGCGAGGAGGCGGGCAAGCCGCCCGGCAATTTCGGCGACACCTATTGGGAAGGGAAACACCTCGGACGCCTCTCCACCCTCAGCGGCATCGCCCAGATGGCGGGTGCGCCGGAGATTCAGAAAACCTTTGTCGATGAGCTGAAGCGGCGTCTGGAAAACTGGCTGACCGCCTCACCCGGCGAGACCAATCCCTTGTTCTACTATAACTCCAACTGGGGCACGCTTGTCGGCAACAAGCCGTCCTACGGCAGCGACAAGCCGCTCAACGACCACCATTTCCACTACGGATACTTCATCCGAGCCGCCGCGGAGGTGGCCCGGCTCGATCCGGAATGGGCGAAAAAATGGGAGCCGATGGTGCTGATGATCATCCGCGACATCGCCTCGCCGAACCGTGATGACACGATGTTTCCCTACATCCGTTGCTTCGACAAATACGCGGGGCATTCGTGGGCGTCAGGCGATGCGAATTTTTCTGATGGAAACAACCAGGAGTCGTCATCCGAGTCGCTCAACGCGTGGTATGGCATGATGCTCTGGGGCGAGGCCACGGCTAACAAGACGGTTCGTGACTGTGGCGTGGCGCTTTTCAACACCGAGAGAACCGCCGTCGAGGAATACTGGTTCGATGTTTCGGGCACGAACTATCCGAAGGTATTCCCGAACGTCGCGCTCGGCATGATCTGGGGCGGGAAGGGGAGTTTCGGCACCTGGTTCTCCGGTGACATCGACTGCATTCACGGCATCAACTGGCTGCCGTTCACCCCCGCGTCCATCTACATGGGCCGCCACCCGGACTATGTGAAGAAGAACTACGAACGCATCGCAGAACAGCGGAAGAAAGGGAAGGATTTCAACAACGGCTGGGGCGATCTGGTGGTGATGTTCGGCGCGCTCAACGATCCTGCTGCGGCGGCTGTCTATCTGGATGCCACGCCGGATTGCAAGCTTGAGGGAGGAAACACCCATGCTTTCATGTATCAATGGATCCACACCCTCGACACGCTCGGTATCAACGATGCGAAAGTGGTGGCGGACCATCCGTTCTGCAATGTCTTCACGAAGAATGGTCGGAAAACCTACGCCGCCTACAACTTCGGAGCTGGCCCGCTTGAGGTTGCCTTTTCCGATGGCGTGAAACTGCTGGCAAAACCCAGGGCCCTGACGGTGCAATCGCCGTGATTCAACGACGGTCGAAATAGTCCGCGAGCGAATAGACCTGATGGTTGACCTCGGACATGGCCTGCATGAGCGGCTTGTAGGGCTCCAGTCCGAGGTTCACGATGCCCTTGTTGGAATCGATGTTGGAAGGATCCGCGCCTTTCGCGTTCGGGTCGTTGTCGCGGTATTTGAACCAGTGCCAGCCGACACAGCCGCGGGTCTCCAGCAGGCCGAGGGTGAAGTTTTGATAGAACCGGCCGCGGTCCGCCTGGGTCTTCACGACGAAGCCCGCGCCGGTGGTGTTCTTGAATCCGGAGTCCATGCCCTTCGCATACCACTCGGTGACGATGAACGGTTTTCCCGACCATTCGACCCAGTTCTTCGTCTGCTGCGGATCGGGCGACCACGCGTGGTAGTAGTTCACCGCGATCACATCCAGATGGCGGCCGGCGGCTTCGAATAAGGACTTTGATTTCAATGCCTGGAAGTCGAAACGAGGTCCGAGGCAGAGGTGGTTGGGATCGTATTTCCGGATCGCGGCGGAGGTGATCTGCAAATAGCGGTCGGCGACGAAGCCGAGGAACTCCTGGCGCTTCTCATCCGTGAGGGTTTTGTCGTCCGGATGCTTCACGCGCCGTTCCGTCAGCCATTGGTCCACCGCCTTGCGGCCGGGATCGTCCTTGGGCAGGGTGAGGAAGTTATCCAAGGTTTTGTTATAGAACGGCAGCTCGTTGTCGGAGAAATGACCTAGCAGCCACGGATCGTCCTTGGTGGAGGCGAGGCGTTTCGCATACTCGTCGCAGAACGTGACGAACTGCGGGTCGAAGACGAAGATGCAGTCTTTCGGATAGCCCATGTGGCCGGCCTTCTGGTACATGCCGCCGCGTTTGGAGCCGTAAGCGCTCATGAAATTCCAGATCTTGGTGTAAACGACGGGCTGTTTGCTGGCCCGCAGGGAATCGGTGTCGGACCAGGCTCCTGTGCCGTTGAAGCCGTTGACGTGCAGCAGATCCGTTGTGGTTGTCGCCCAGGTTTCCTTCGGGGCTGACTTTCCTCCCGGCGAAGCGACCGCCGCCACGCCGACGTGGAGGAATGGCCAGCCTTCCGGATCGACGAGCCACCAGCGGCGGCCGGCTTTCACCGCATGAAAGAATCCGGTGGCTTTCTGTTTGTTGGACTTGATGCCGCCGTAGGTGGAGAGCGTGGCGTCCGTCGTCGGTTTGTAGTCCGGGAGGCTGGCAACGAGGCGCGTGGGATAATCCTGCCAGGTGCTGCTGGGCTTGGTCTTTGCCGCGCTGGTTACCAACGGTTCGGCGGCGGCCAGCGCGCCGGTCAGGGCGATGGCGAGTGATAGGGATCGGGTCATGGTTCGGTCGGGTTGGCGGTAGCTGTGATGGCTTCGTTGAGGTCGTTGAGCATTTGTGCCACCGCCTTGAATGAATCGTAATCCTTGCGCCCGGACTTCAGCGTCTCGATGGGCAGGTAGCCGCGGTAGCCGGACTGGCGGATGATGGTGACAAGCTTCTTCATGTCGGTGCGGGGTGAATCGCCCGGCGTTCCTATCAGCTCCTTGATCTGCCAGGTGACGGCGTAGGGTGCCATCAGGGCGATGTCGGCGTAGGGATCCGGGGTGTTGTATTTCCCCGTGTCCACCATGGCGGAGCACCACGGATGATCGACGCGCTTGAGCAGGCTGAGATGCTGTTCGCCGGTGCTGATGAAGTCACCATGGTTCTGGACGGCGACGATGACGCCGAATTTCGCGCCATGTTCCGCGCATTCCCGCAGCGAATCGGCGAGCCAGTTTTCCACTGCCTCGCGGGTGGCATTGCCCGAAGCCTGCTGCCAGTCCTTAAAGGGGGTCTGCGAATCGGCGAAGGCACGGACGACCTGCGCGCCGAGTTTCGCCGCGACTTCGATCCATGTCTTGATCCGCTTCACTCCCTCGTTTCTAACCGTCTTGTCGGCGGTGGTGAAATCATTGCGCACGCCGGTTCCGCTGATCGACAGGCCGAGATCGAACGCATGGCGCTTGAGGGCGATGAGGTATTTGTCATCCGGTGCGTCCGGGTAGCCGGGGAAGAAATAGCCGGTGACGTCGACGGCATCGAAATTGCACTTCGCGCAGAAATCGCAGACCTGGAAAAGATCCACCCCCTGACTCTTGTCCTTGAGGTTGGCATTGAGGAGTTCGAGAAACGAGTAGGCGTTGAGAGAGGTTTTCAAACGCGGGCCACCGGTCCGTTTGACGGGTTCGAAGGCGGCGTTGGCGAACGGAATGCCGGTGGTCGTCGCGAGGGAAAATGCGGCGGCGTGTTTGAGGAAATTCCTGCGGGTGGCGAACGGGCTCATGGCGTGGCGGGTGGGTTTGATTTCCGGATGTGGCGGTAGCTGACGAAGGCGATCCGTCTGCTGTCTGGCGACCATGATGGCACATTGATCGTGCCCTGTCCGCCGAAGAGAGTGGCGATGACTTTGGGCTTCCCACCCGCCAATGGCATCAGCCGGATGACCACGTCCCGGTCGTAAGGATGGCCATTGACGCTCTTGTCGAACGAAACGAACACGAGCCATTTTCCATCAGGTGACGGATGGGGAAACCAATCCGCGTATTGCTCATCAGAGGTGATCTGTTCCTGTTGGGTGCCGTCGGAATTCATGCGGAAAATTTTCGGGACGCCATCAACACGGGCGGAATGGAAGTAGATTTTACTGCCATCCGGGGTGAATTCGCAGCCGTCGTCGAGGCCTTCAGCATTTGTCAGACGCGTCTCCGGGCCGCCGACCGCAGGGATGGCATAGACGTCGAAGTTGTCGTTCCGCTTGCCGCAGAAGATCAGCGTCTTGTCGTCGGGCGACCAGCCGTGCCAATAGGACGGGCCGGTAGGGGTGATCTCCCGTGCATCGCCACCGGACGCGGGAACGACGTACATTTTGGGGCCGCCTTTGCCTGGGCCGGAACTGAGAGCCAGCCATTTTCCATCGGTGGACAGACCATGGTCGTTGTTGTTTTTGATCGCCTCGCCGGTGTTGAGCTTGGTGAATTCACCGCCTTCGACAGGCAGGGTCCAGATGGCTCCCTCACGATTGACATAGAACAGCTTGCCGTCACGCGACCAGTTCGGCGCTTCGAAAAGCGTTTGATCACGGTGCACCAGTTTGCGTTCGCATGTCTCGATGTCGAGGGTTTCCAAACTGGTCTCACGCACCCGCTTCTCTCCCTCCGCCATGATGCGGCTGGTCAGTGAGACATTCGAGATCAGCGCGGTTTCAAGATTCGCGGAGTTGTGGGCGCCCACTCCCAGACCGACATGAACCGGGTCCTGCATCGCCACGGAAACCGCGCCGACAACCTGATAGGGGCCGCCGGCTTTCGAAGCGGAAACAGTGAAGACATCGCCATCGCGCTCCAGCTTCACCGTCGCCGGAGCCTGGACCGGCGTTCTTGCAGCAAGAGTGGTGGCTCCCTTGGTCATCCGGTATTGAAGCTCGATCAGCCCGTCTCCATGCACGGCGACGTCCACATAGGGTGAATCCTCGTCAAGGGTCTGGCGCACCATCGCGCAGGCTTTGCGGTGCGGTTCCTTGCCCTCGCCATCCCAGCCGACGTCCATGCTGAAGACGAGGTCGCCTGATAGTTTTTTCGAAAGGAACTGGAACGCGTCCTCGGCTAACCAGATGTTTTTCCCGCTGCCGGTGATGCGGTATTGGCCCTTGTCAGCAAGAAATTCCGACGAACCTTTCAAACTGATTTTCCCCACGTCGTCGGATTGTTCAAAGATGCCGATGGGAGCGGCGGACAGGGCGGTGAGAAGCGCGGCAAGGCAGGTGGTGATCGCGGTTGGAGTAGTCATGGGTTTTCTGGATTTCTGATAGCGGGGACTGGGGTCTTGAAGTCCGTGATGTCCGGCCCCTTGCGTTCGGCTCCTGACGGGCGGAAGGCAAGGGTGGCGAGGTTGATGTTGCCACCTTCCACAATGCTCACCTTGATGACACTGATTCCTTTGGGGAGTTTCAGTGTAACGGCGTCGCGGGCGGTGTTCCAATGGTGCCACTGACGCCACGGAATGGGATCGGCGGCATCGAAAGTGGAGGTGAGCACACAGGGAACTGCGGTGGGGCTTCCATCAACTGAAAACGAAATGCGGGCGTCGTTATGGGCGGTGTAGAGGATGTCAGCCACATAGGTGGCTGGCTCGGCGGCTTGGACAGTCAAGTTGAACCACTCGCCGACGAAATTCCATCCGACATAGAGCAGGTCGGACGGTGGGACCACCTTATTGCAGGGCGATTCGAGGTCGGGCAGTTGCTTGGTGTATGAAGTGTCGGGTCCTTCGTTCTTGCGGAATTCATGCAGGTAGCTGCCGTCGGCGGGATTAAGTTTTCCGCTCCCCTGGTTGGTTTCCTCCGTGTCATGATAGGTGGTTCCTTCTCCTCCCAAGTCGTAGTAAGCGCAAAACACGGGACCGGGAATCTGTTGGGGCGCGGCCGGATGGGTGGCGTCGCCAAATGGCTTGCCGCCTTGCGCCAGCGAGACGAGCGGGAAGCTGGCAATTAGAACGAGCAGATGGATTTTCATGGCTTGCTGGCGCTGAAGCTTCGCGGACGGACGGATCGGACCGAGGTGGCGGAGTTGTTCGATTCGATGGTCTCCTCGATCACTCCGGCACCGTCCACCTCGGACTTCACCGTATAGGTTCCAGGTGTGGCGATCCAGTGGGCCGTTTCGCCGGAACCGCAGACCATCGTCATGCCACCGGCGGGGATGGATTTGCGCAGCTCCAGCGACGAGCTGACCGGATGTCCGTTGACGCTGAAATTGACCGTTAGGGATTTGTCCGCAGGCGACGGTCCGGTGCCGCGATTGAAAACGGAGGCGACGAATAGAACCGGTTCACCCACGATCGGAAACGCGGGGATCGTCCGGATGTTGGCAACCATCAGGTCGGGACGCTCGGCGGCGGGATCGATCGAAAACCCGGCGGACAAGGGCAGCCGGTCGGATGCACCGCCGACGTGAACGGTGTAGGAGCCGGTCGGAACCCGGTAACGCAATTCGGCAGCGTCGAAGATGTAGAGCTCGTCCGGAGTGAGGGTGAAGCGGACCTGCCGCGTCTGGCCGGGCTGGATGGAGAATTTGGAAAATCCCTTGAGCTGCTTCACCGGCATGGCGACGGATGGATTGATGCCGCCGGTTGATAGATAGAGTTGGGCGACTTCCTCGCCCTCGCGTTTGCCGGTGTTGGTGACGTCCGCGAGGATGATGATTTCCTGTCCGGCAGCCGCGTGATCCGGAGAAACGCGGAGGTTGCTGTATTCGAAAGTCGTGTAGCTCAGGCCGCTGCCGAATGCGTATTCCGGCTGGATCTTCTGTTGGTCATACCAGCGGTAGCCGATGCCGGTGATGGCGACGTTGGTGAAATCGTTATCCCGCGCGGGCAACTGGCTGTCGTCTTTCGGGATCGTGTAGGGAAGTTTTCCCGAGGGATTCCCGCGGCCTAGCAGAATATCGGCGATGGCGCGCCCGCCCTCCTGGCCGGGGTAGATGGCATGGAGCAGTCCTTTCACGTTTCCGACGACCTGGTTCACCGCGCAGGGACCGCCGGTGATGACGACCAGAGCGATGTTAGGGTTTGCGGCGGCGAGCGCGTTGATGAGATCGTTCTGCGCGCCGGGAAGGCCGGTGCTGCCGGTCAGACGGTCGCCCTTGATGAAATATTCCTCGCCTTCCACGGAGCTGTCGAGGCCGCCGGCGAAGACGACCACCTCGCACTCCTTGGCGATGCGGATGGCTTCGTCGAACCCGCTGCGGTCCTTGCTGTTGATGTCACAGCCTTTGGCATAGCGCACCCGTCCGGCACCGAGCGCTGATTCGAGTCCCTCCTTCACGGTGACGGTGTAGGACGGCACGACCGCCGAGCTGCTATGGCCGTCGAGCGGGAGATTCGCCGCGTTCGGACCAATGATAGCCACCGACCTGACCTTGGGATCCCAAGGCAGGAACGAGTCCTGATTTTTGAGCAGCACGATGCTCTTCAGTCCGCTTTCATAAACCAGCGCACGGTGGTCCGGGCAATCGCGTGTGGCTGCCTCGCTGACTTCAGGCCGGCCGTCAGTCATTCCTGATAGAATCTTGGTCCGCAGGATGTTGGAAACGGCGTTGTCGAGTTGTGTGGTTGTGATTTTTCCGCTGGTGACCATGCCGGGCAGATCCTTGCTGTAGAGTTCGGTGCCCTCGCAGAAATCCAGTTCGGCGGTCATCGCCTTTTCCGTGCTCCAGAAGCCGTCCCAGTCGGACATGGTGTAGCCTTGGAATCCCCAGGTGTCCCGCAGGATGGTCTTGATGAGGTTGAAGTTCTCACCGCACTTGTCGCCGTTGACGAGGTTGTAGCCGCACATCACGGACGGGGCTCCGCCGTCCTGGATCGCCCGCCGCCAGTGGGGGCCCCAGAACTCGACGAGGCTGCGCGGGTCGATCAGATAGTTGTTCTTCTGCCTGCCCGTTTCGTAGGTGTTGAGATTGTAATGTTTGATGGTCGCGAAAACCGAGGTCTCGTTCATCCCGTGGAGAAATCCTTCGGTGATCCGGCCACCGAGGAACGGATCCTCGCCGATGGTTTCCGGCGCGCGTCCGTTGCGCGGATCACTCAGCAGATCGAGCGTTGGCCCGGCGATCCGGTGGCGTCCGCGCGAGGCCTGCTCCAAGGCGATTGCCTTGCCGACACGCCGGATTAGCTCCGGATCCCACGTCGCGGCCATCGCCGGCGTGACAAGAAACGACGACCAGCCTTTCGATTTGTTGCCGATGCCGTGTGGTCCGTCGCTGCCGGTGAACTGCGGGATGCCGAGGCGCGCGTTGCCGTCTGTCTTGTAGAACAACTGGTCGATCTTTTCCTGAACCGACATCTGCCCGAGTATGGAGTTGATGCGTGCGTCGAGACTCGCGGGGACCGTCGCCGGCTGGCAGTTGGCGGTCACTGCGCAGAGGAGCTGCGCAAGTGCGGTCAGAATGAAATGGTGGGTTCTTTTCATCGGGTCCAAACTAACGAACTGGAAGATTTATCTAGCGGAAATCTGGTAATCGAGACCGAAGCCGTGTGGAAACAGGAACGGTCCGGAGCCCCCGTCACCTGCCAGCGGGATCTGCGACATGGAGCGCGGCCAGGCGAACGTAAGCCTTCCCTTGGGGACCGCGCTGCCGAACATCACATCGGTCACTCCGCCACCTTCCGTTCCCGGCAGCCATGCGGCGATGATCGCATCCGCCTGATCCGCCACCTCGCCGAGGATCAGCGGGCGGCCTGATAGAACTACCAGCACCACCGGGACTCCCGCGGATTTCATCGTGGAAACCACCGCGGCGTCTTCCGTGGAAAGTCTGAGGTCCGCGCGATCGCCCTTGGATTCGGCATACGGGTTTTCCCCGATGACCACCACGCCCACCCTGGCGCCGGCCGCGCCCGATCCATCCGGAGAAACGGTGACTTCGCTACCGCCGCCCACCTGCTGGCGGATGGCTGATAGAATGGTGGTGCCGCCCGGGGTCACTTCGCCGGCTTTTCCCTGCCAGTCGATGGTCCAGCCGCCGCACTGCATGCCGAGGTTGTCCGCGCCGCGCCCGGCGACGTGGATCCTGCCGCTGTCTTTCGAGAGCGGAAGGATGCCGCCTTTGTTCTTCAGCAGCACGATCGATTGCCGGACTGCCTCGCGCGCCACTTCGCGATGCGCTGCCGATCCGAATGCCTGCTGGAGTTTCGGATCGATCTTCGGATCGTAGTTTTCCACCATCAGGCCCTGCGCGGACTTCACCCGCAGGATCCGGGTGACCGCGTCGTCGATGCGCTCCATCGGCACCTTTCCCTCGCGCGCCAGTTCCATCAGCAGCGTGATGAATTCCTTGTAACGGTTGGTCACCATCACCATGTCCATGCCGGCGTTGATGGAAATCTCGATGCACTTCTTGTAGTGGTTCGTCTTGACCTGGCCGGCCGCGTTGTTGCTCACCACCGCGCTGTCCTTGGCGGCGGGCGGCATGAGCTGGTCGATGGCGTTGTAGTCGGAAATGACGAATCCTTCGAAGCCGAGTTCCTTTTTCAGAATATCCGTCAGAAGGTATTTGCTGCCGGAACATTTCACACCGTTCCAACTGCTGTAAGACGGCATGATGGTGCCAACACCGGCGGCGATCGCGTCCGGATAGCCGGCCATGTGGACCGCGCGCAGCGTCGCCTCGTCGAGGCGCGTGTCGCCCTGGTCCAGGAGGGCGCCACCCTTCGAACTGCCATAGGTGGTGCCGCCGTCGCCGACGAAATGTTTCGCGCAGGCGAGCACGGCCGCGGGTCCGGTTAGATCGGAGCCCTGCAAGCCTCGAACCAACGCCGTCCCCAATTCCGCGACCATGGCGGGGTCTTGCGAGTAGCCCTCGTAGGTGCGACCCCAGCGAATATCGGTCGGCACGGCGACGCAGGGTGCGAACGCCCAGTGGATGCCGGTCGCGCGCACTTCCACGGCGGTGACTTGCGCGATCTTTTCAACGAGCGCCGGATTGCGCATGCAGCCGAGCCCGATGTTGTGGGGAAACACCACCGCGCCGAGCACGTTGTTATGGCCATGGACCGCATCAATGCCGTAGAGCAGGGGAATCGCAAGCCGGGTTTTAAGCGCGTGGTTCTGGATTCCGCTGGTGAGCTGCGCCCAGTCATGGAGGCTGTTGCCGGTTGGCGGATCGCTGCTGCCGCCGCTGAGCACGGAGCCGAGAAAAAGTTTTTCGATGTCGCTGTGGTCCTTGAGCGCCTTGAGATCGGGCTGGGTCATCTGGCCGACCTTTTCCGCCAAGGTCATGGAGCTGACGAGCGCCTTGATCTCCTTGTCATGGGCCGTGAGCCAGGCCGGCGAGGCGGCGAAGACGTTTGCTGACAACGTCGTGAGGGCGACTCCTAAAAAGAACCGGGCGACGTGGTGGGATGGTGGTGGGAATTTCATCGGCGTGCTTGTTAGCGGATATCAAATGATCGGGTGAGGGTGTCTGCGGAACTGGTGCCGACCATGACCTGGAATGTGCCTGGCTCGACGACCCTCTCCATGTCGATGTTGTAGAACTGCAGCTTTTCCGGGGTGATGGTGAATGAAACCTGGCGGACTTCGCCCGGCGCGAGAGAGATGCGTTTGAAGTCCTTTAATTCCTTTACCGGCCGCGAGACCGAGCCGACCATGTCACGGATGTAACATTGTACGATCTCGTCGCCCGCGCGGTCGCCGGTGTTGGTGATTTCGACGGTGGCAGTCAGCGGTTGTCCGGCAACCGCCGTCGTGGGTGAGACCGTCAGATTCTGATAGGCGAAGGTGGTGTAGCTCAAGCCGTGACCAAATGGATAGAGCGGGGAATATTTCTCTCCGATGTATTCGTGTTCGTGAACCAGCGGCTTGTGGTTGTAGTAAACCGGCAGGTGACCGACCGATCGTGGCACGGATACCGTCAGCTTCCCGCTCGGATTGACATTGCCGAAAAGCACGTTCGCCACCGCCGTGCCCTGCTCCTGGCCGAGATACCAACCTTCGATGATCGCCGGGGCGGTAGCGGCGAGCTCGTTTGCGGCAAGTGGACGGCCGTTGATCAGCAGGACGGCCGTGGGCTTGTGGAGGGCGAGAATGGCGCGGGTGAGATCGTTCTGCCTGCCTAGCAGTGTTAGGTCCGAGCGATCGCCCCAGTGGCCCTTGCTGAAAGCCTCGCGGCAGGTCTTTTCATTCTCGCCAAGGACGAGCAGCACCGCATCGCTCTCGCGTGCCGCAGCCACCGTTTCCTCGATCCGGCGATCCTCCGCGGCGCGGTTTTTTTCCTCAGCAGGGATTGAATTGTCGTTTTCGTAAATCTTGAATCCTTCGGCATAGCGGACATCGAAGGCTCCCTTGCCGAAGTCGCGCAGCCCCTGGAGGATCGGGATTCCGGGCGTGGGGGCGGAATACGATCCGTAGTGGACTTCGTCCGCGTTGGGTCCGATCACCGCCAGACGTTTGATGGCGGCGCGGTCGAACGGCAGGGTGCGGTTGTCGTTTTTTAAAAGGATCATGCTCTTTTCCGCTGCCTCGCGGGCGAGCGCGCGGTGGCTGGCGGAGTTCATCACCTGCTCCGCCTGTTGGGCGCCCGGCGAGTGGGGGTTTTCAAAAAGCCCGAGTGCGAACTTGTTGCGCAGGATCCGTGTGACGGCCTGGTCGAGAAAGGATTGATTGATCTGACCGGATTCTATCAGTTGTTTCAGGTTCTGGAAACAATCGTTCGCCTTTGTCGACGAAAGTTCAAAATCGAGACCTGCGGTGATGGCCCGGCGCGCGGCTTCCGCCGTATCCTTGCAGACGAACTGTCGGTCGATCATCCGGCTCACACCGTCGTAATCCGAGATGACATAGCCGTCGAAGCCCCACTCGCCGCGCAGGACATCAGTCAGCAGCCAGCGGTTGATGTGGTTGGGCACGCCGTCGATCTCGTTGTAGGACGCCATCACCGAGCGGACGTTGCCTTCCTTGACGGCGACTTCGAAGGGATAGCAGTGCATCTCGCGGAGGACGCGTTCTGAAAAATCCGCTGGAGCCATGTTGGTGCCGCCCTCCGGCTGGCCGTGGCCGGTGAAATGTTTCACACAGGCTAACAGGCGGGATGGGCCGATCGTTTTTTCCATTCCCTGCAATCCCTGGATGGCGGCGACGCCGATGCGCGAGATCAGATAGGGATCCTCGCTGTAAAGCTCGTCGAAGCGTCCGAACCGTGGCTCGCGTGCGAGGTCGAGCACCGGAGTCGCGGCGTGGGTGATGCCGTAGGAACGCATTTCCAGCGCGATGGCGGTGAAAACGCGCTCTACCAGTTCGGGATCCCAGGAACTTGCGAGCGTCAGCGGGACGGGAAACACCGTCGCGTTCGCCGCCACAAACCCATGGCAGGCCTCGCCGTCGAAAAGCGCGGGTATGCCGAGTCGCGTGTTTTCCATCAGATGGCTTTGGACCGCGGCGTGGAACTTCGCGAAATCTCCGGCAGGAAGCTTGGTGTCATACTCGATGGCGCCGATGCCGTTGATGACCTGGGGCAAAGTCAGTGCGATGTCGTCGTCGATGGACTTGTGTTTCAAAAGTTCCGCCAGGTTGGGCCAGAGGTTGAGCTGGGCACATTTTTCCTCCAGCGTCATTCGCGGCAGCAGATCCCGCAGGCGGGCCTCCACGGGCAGTTCCGGATTCTGATAGAGATTTGGTCCTGCCGCGGTGCCTCTTTCCGCGAGTCCGCACAGGCTACAGATGACGAAAAGGTGATAGAAGTGGTGTTTCATGGCGTGACCCCGCTTCTGCCTCCGGCCCGGCGCGGGCGTGGATTCACAAAGGATGAGGGCGGGCTTTTTCAAGAGTCAGGAGGCGAAGCATGGAAGCGATTCTGCCATGGGTCTATTGGCCGATCGGCCCTTGAATCCGTCACCCGCCGATTCGTAGTGACGTCTGTGGATTTTTGCTTTTCCCGTTTACTTCGCGCGATTCATTTTCGAATGTGCCCATCAACCCTGATTCGATGACAACCCGCAAACCCGCCGGATCCCGGCTTCCGGTCAACCGCTTCCCGTGGAAGGGTTGGCTCATTCTCGCTGCGCTGGCGGCGGGCGGATTGCAGGGCGCGGAACCGCTGACCCGCATCGCCGATGTCCGGAAGCTGCCTCGGGAAAAAGCCGCGCAATCCCTGCCGGTCAGCTTGCGGGGAGTGGTGACCTGGCGGAACGGAAGTGAGAGTCTAACCATCCAGGATGAGACTGCCGGGATCTGGGTGAGCATGGTGGAGGCCCGGGCGAGCGGTATCTGGCGGGGCGACGACTCCGCCGTGAAAAAACTGCGCGAGGGCATGGAGGTGGAGATCCTGGGCCAGACCGATCCGGGCGGCTACGCGCCGCTGATTTTTCCTTCCTCGATCCGCATCCTCGGCCGGAAACCGCTGCCGCCGGCCAAGACGATGGTGGCGTCGCGCTTTTTCAGCGGTGCGGAGGACTGCCAGCGGGTCGAGGTGCGCGGGGTGGTGCAGGGTTTCTATCCGTCGCAGAACGGGGTGACGCTGGTGATGGACGTGAATCCCGGGCGGTTCAGTGCCACGGTTTCCAAATCCAACGCGCCCGATCCCGCGGCGTTGGTGGATGCCGAGGTGCGCCTGCGCGGCATCGCCGCCACGCTTTTCAATACGCGCGGCGAGGTCACGGGAATCCGCATGCTGTCGAGCGCCGGCGGCGATCTGGTGGTGGAAAAGCCGCCGCCGCCGCCGGATGCGGTGCCGAAGGTGACGCTGGACCGGCTGCTGCCATTCCGCGCCGAGCCGGCCGGACCGCACCGGGTGTGGGTGGAGGGCACGGTGACCTATGCGCTGCCTGGGAAATTCTTCTATCTGCAGGAGGGCGCCAGTGCCGTTAGGGTGGAGACAACCTCTCCGATCGTGCTGAAACCGGGCGACCGCGTCGAGGCGGCCGGCTTTGTGGATATGACACGGATGATCGGGACTCTATCTGACGCGACTGTTCGAAAGACGGGTGCCGCCGGGCTGCCGGAACCGGTGAGGATCAGCCCGGAGGAGATTTTCGCCCTCAACGCGGTCGCCGTAAGTGCGGGCCAGGTGGCGCTGCCGCATGACTATGACGGCCACCTGATCCGCTGCCGCGCGCGCCTGCTCGCGGTGCAGTCGGAGTCGGACGGGAAAGGGCCCCGCGCCCTGACCTTGGAGCGGGCGAACA